>JACLAD010006627.1_pt1 | contig 64230 bp, 62 predicted proteins | sample 8027901 | NCBI WGS metagenome assembly JACLAD01 (sample SAMN15725071, study PRJNA655200) | protist metagenome | isolation source: fluorescence activated cell sorting (FACS) single amplified genomes of... | place: Spain: Blaines Bay Microbial Observatory, Mediterranean Sea | collected 2016-07-05 | reverse complement strand
TTTAAATATGTTCTACGCCCGGCTCATTGTCCCGTTGTTCAATAAACAAAGTCCGCTGCCGGAAGGCTCTTTGCGCAGCAAAATTGAAGCCTATGCGCAAAAGGAAGGTTTTAACCTGGAAAAGATCTTTGTGATCGACGGTTCGAAAAGAAGTACGAAGGCAAATGCCTATTTTTCGGGCTTCGGAAATGAAAAAAGAGTTACGCTTTACGATACACTTATAAATGACCTTGAAGATGAAGAAATTGTAGGAGTTTTGGCTCATGAAGTGGGACATTACAAAAAGAACCATATTATCATTAATTTGGTCTCAAGTTTGATAATTACAGGCTTTACGCTATGGGTGCTTTCTTTGTTTGTGGGAAATCCACTTCTTTCGGAAGCTTTGGGAGTAGAAATACCAGGTTTTCATATTGGTTTAATTGCCTTCGGGATTTTGTACAGTCCAATTTCTGAAGTGACGGGTTTAGTTATGAATTACCTCTCCCGTAAATTTGAATACCAGGCAGATGATTTTGCCAGGTATACCTACAAAGCAGAACCGCTGGTGACGGGGCTAAAAAAGCTATCAAAAAACAGCCTGAGCAATTTAACACCGCATCCTGCATATGTTTTTGTAAATTACTCTCATCCGCCGCTCTACAAGCGTATAAGAAATTTACAGAAGTAATGCATCTTGTTTCTTTTGTATCTTAATTGTACTTTTAATTTATGATGACCGAAGCTGCTATAGATAAGGAAAACAAACAGATTGCACGCCAGTATAAAGAACTGCTGCGCATAAGCTATCAAACGCTCTCTGACGATGACAAAAAGCTCATCAGGAATGCCTTTGACACTGCTGTTGATGCTCATAAGGACCAGCGAAGAAAATCTGGTGAGGCTTATATTTTTCATCCCATTGCGGTCGCTAAGATCGTAGCTTCAGAAATTGGGCTGGATGCCACCTGTATTGCCGCTGCCCTGCTGCACGACGTGGTGGAGGATACAGAATATACTTTAGAGAATATTGAGGAAATGTTTGGTAAAACGGTCGCCAAGATTGTCGACGGACTTACCAAGATCTCTCACCTGAAGAAAGATAAGGATGTTTCGTTGCAGGCAGAGAACTTCAGAAAAATGCTGCTTACCCTCAACGATGATGTGCGGGTAATCATCATCAAGATCGCCGATCGTCTACATAACATGCAGACAATGGACGCGATGCGGGCAGACAAACAGGAAAAAATCGCTTCGGAAACTCTTTACATTTATGCTCCCCTTGCTCACAGGATTGGCCTTTACAACATCAAAAATGAACTTGAAGACCTGGGATTGAAATATACCGAACCTGAGGTATATAATGACATTCTCACCAAAATAAGGGAAAGCAAGGAAGAACAGGATAAGTATATTGATGCGTTTACACAAACCATTCAGCAGTCACTTGACCAGGAAGGAATAGAGTACGAGATCAAGGGCCGGCCCAAATCCATTTATTCCATTCGTCGCAAGATGAAGAACCAAAACGTGAGTTTTGACGAGGTTTACGACAAGTTTGCCGTAAGGATCATCTACAAGACCAATCCTACGAATGAGAAGTTTCTGGCCTGGAAGATCTATTCTGTCGTGACAGATCATTTTAGGCCTAATCCCACCCGTTTAAGAGACTGGATCTCCTCCCCAAAATCTACAGGATATGAGGCGCTCCACATTACGGTAATGGGACCAAAAGGAAGATGGGTTGAAGTCCAGATAAGAAGTGAACGCATGAATGAGATCGCCGAAAAAGGATATGCGGCTCATTATAAATACAAACAGGGCAATGAAGAAGACGGACTCGATGAATGGGTGCGTCGCCTTCAGGAAGCCCTTGAAAATCCCGAAGGCAACGCCGTAGATTTTGTGGAGCAGTTCAAATTAAATCTTTATTCCAAAGAGATTTTCGTTTTTACGCCACAGGGAGATCTAAAATCTCTGCCAAAAGGAGCAACACCGCTCGATTTTGCATTCAGTATTCATACAGAAGTGGGATATCATACCCGCGGTGCAAGGGTAAATGGAAAACTGGTGCCTTTAAGCCATGTGCTTAGCAGCGGTGACCAGGTGGAAGTGATCACTTCAGATAAAGCGAAGCCTAATCCCAACTGGCTTGATTACGCAACTACAGCAAGAGCCCGTGCGAAAATAAAAGCTTCTTTAAAAGAAGAAAAGAAAAGCATTGCTGAAGAAGGAAAGGTCATTCTTACCCGAAAATTACGGGCACAGAAGATCCCCTTTAATGAGAAGACAGTGAATGAACTGGTTGTTTTTTTCAAATTAAAGACAAGCCAGGACCTCTTCTATCGTGTTGGAATGGGAATTATTGACAACATCAAACTTAAAGAATATGCTGCTTCGCGCAGTAATGCGTTGGTTAGCTTTTTCAAAAGTAAGATCAAGAAATCTCCCAAGGTTGAAGATATTGACAAAGATGAAATCACCGTCAAATATGACCAGCTTGTATTTGGAAAGGAAGAAGATGTGCTTGATTATAAACTGGCGAATTGCTGTAATCCCATTCCCGGCGACAGCGTTTTTGGTTTTGTAACGGTAAGCGAAGGAATAAAAGTTCATAAAAAAGATTGTCCCAATGCCATACAGTTACAAAGCAATTTCGCCTACAGGATCATGCAGGCAAAATGGAAAGATTCTTCACAGGAAGAATTTAAGGCTGTGATTAAACTTCAGGGAATCGATAATCTCGGGCTGGTAAATGATGTGACCAAAGAGATCTCCAGTAACATGAGTGTGAACATTCGAAATATCAATTTTGACAGTACAGATGGTGTTTTCACGGGAAAAGTTACAGTCATCGTAAAAAACAACACGATTCTTAAAAAATTAATGGAACACCTTAAAAAAATAAACGGTATAGATAAGGTGACACGTGAATAATCTTATACCTTTGCAAGCAGAATATGAGCAAGAAAGTAGTAAGTAAGAACGATCAGGCAATAGTTAAAAACGTATTCACTAAGTTCCTGGAAGAGAAAGGGCACCGAAAAACTCCGGAGCGTTTTGCTATCCTTCAGGAAATCTACGACAGTGAAGATCATTTTGACATAGAGTCTCTGTATATTAACATGAAAAATAAAAAGTATCGCGTAAGCCGTGCTACTTTATATAATACGATTGAACTGCTGCTGGAATGCGGATTGGTACGAAAACATCAATTTGGGCAAAACCAGGCGCAGTATGAGAAATCCTACTTCGATAAAAATCACGATCATATCATCCTTACCGATTCCGGGGAAGTCATAGAATTTTGTGACCCCAGGATCCATTCTATCAAACAAACAATAGAAGAAGTCTTTGGTATAGAAATCACGAACCATTCTCTCTATTTCTACGGAAACAAAAAGACAACCGAAACTGAATAACTTATTATTTTTATGGCAGTAGATTTACTACTTGGTTTACAATGGGGCGACGAAGGAAAAGGCAAAATTGTAGACGTTCTCACCTCAAAATATGATATTATTGCCCGTTTTCAAGGAGGGCCAAATGCAGGTCACACGCTGGAATTTGATGGTATTAAACATGTTTTACACACCATTCCATCGGGCATTTTTCATGAAAATGCATTAAACCTTGTGGGTAACGGGGTAGTTATTGATCCGGTGATCTTTAAAAGAGAACTTGACAACCTGGAAAAATTTGATCTTGATTACAAGGCAAAACTTCTTATTTCCAGGAAAGCTCATCTTATTCTCCCTACCCATCGCTTACTCGATGCTGCCAGCGAAGCCGCCAAAGGAAAGGCAAAGATTGGGTCTACTTTGAAAGGGATTGGACCTACCTACATGGACAAAACGGGTCGAAACGGTATTCGAGTAGGTGATCTTGAACTCAGCGACTGGAAAGAAAAATACCGATCGTTAGCCAATAAACATGAAGCTATGATCAACTTCTATGATGTTGACATACAATACAACTTACCTGAACTTGAAGCCGAATTCTTTGAAGCCGTAAAGGTTTTAAAGAGCCTGAAGTTCATTGACAGTGAAGAATACCTTTTTCAGGCACAAAAGAACTCAAAAAGTATTCTTGCTGAAGGTGCACAGGGTTCTCTTCTGGATATTGATTTTGGCACCTATCCTTTTGTGACTTCTTCAAACACAACTGCAGCCGGAGCCTGCACCGGCCTTGGAATTGCACCCGGAGAAATAGGTGAAGTTTTTGGTGTTTTCAAAGCCTACACCACAAGAGTGGGCAGCGGCCCCTTCCCTACCGAGCTTTTTGATGAAGACGGGGAAGCCATGGGACGCGTTGGTAATGAATTTGGTGCTACCACCGGAAGAGCACGCCGTTGCGGATGGCTGGATCTTGTCGCTCTTAAATATGCAGTACGCGTAAGTGGAGTTACCCAGTTGATCATGATGAAAGCCGATGTCCTCAGCGGATTCGAAACACTGAAAATTTGCACCGCTTACAACTATCGCGGGGAAGAAATAGATCACCTTCCGTTTAGCCTGGAAGCCGAAAATGTGACTCCGGTGTACAAAAAGTTCAACGGCTGGAAAGAAGATATCACTAAAATCACAAAGACTTCAGAATTTCCAAAAGAGCTGAACGAATACATAGATTTTATCGAGAAAGAACTGGATATTCCTATTAAGGTTGTTTCTGTAGGCCCAGACAGGCTACAGACGATCAACAGATAATAGAAAATTAAAAGCTGCCTGAAAAGCAATACAATGTCAACCTAAAACTCCCGAAGCTTCGGGAGTTTCAGGTTCTATTGGTTTAGAATTTTATATTCACCAGATTCTGAAATTTTTCAGAACAACGTTCTATTTCTATTGTTTTTTAGACAGCCTGTTTTTTATTCAGAAGTAAAAAAGAGATAAAGCCTCAAAAATGTCGTTTTTGAAGCTCATTTGTAATTGTTCCGTTTGCAACATCTTACGTTCCTGCCAAACCAGGCGGTTTTTTCTTTTCTCCTCCTTTTATAAAACAGGCCTAGAGATTCAATACTGCTTTCTGAAGAAAGAATCCGGAAATATGCTCTTTTTTGAACCTCAAAGAAGTTGGAACGGTTGTTGAACCTCCAAAAATGCCAATTAGATCGTTGAAATAATTCAGTGACGCAAATAACTAAATCTTTAATAATTCGCTATTTTTGAACCTAAATTGAATTTTTTGAAACAATTCCGAATCAATGGTTTTCTTTTGCTCCTGCTTTTATGCGGAACATCTGTACTTGCCCAGGAAGTCCGAAAGATCGACTACACAAGCGACAGGACGATTCGGGATGAGCAAAGATATCCGGGAGCACTTATTTTAAGCAAAGTAGACGACCAGGTGCATTTTACGCACGAGGGAATTGAAATTTGGTGTGACCAGGCCATTCATTATGATCAAGAGAACTTCTTCAAAGCCTTTGGAAACGTGCGAATGGAACAGGGAGACACCATTACCATGAACAGCCAGTATGCTGAATACAATGGAAATACAGAATTTGCTTTTGCCAGCGGGAATGTACGAATGAGAAATCCGCAGACGTCATTAACTACCGACACTCTTTTCTTTGATCGTGCAAAACAACAGGCTTATTATCGCAGCGGTGGCACCGTTCGTGATACTGCCAGTGTTCTAAAAAGCCGTGTTGGAAGATACTTTCTGGAAAATCAGAAATATTCATTTTCATCAGATGTCGTTCTAACCAATCCAGAATACGTAATTACTTCGGCACAACTGGATTTTTATTCAGAAACAGGAAATGTTTTCTTTTACGGCCCCACCACAATAGAAAGTGAAACCAGTACCATTTATTGTGAACGCGGATTTTACGATACCCGCGGCGATACGGGATATTTCGTGAAGAATTCACGCATTGATTATGAGCAGCGGATTTTAGAAGGCGATAGCCTCTACTTTAACCGCAATACAAATTTTGCATCTGCCACTAACAATATCAAGGTGACAGATACGGTGAACAATAGTATCATTAGAGGACATTATGCAGAAGTTTACCGGGAAAAAGATTCGGTTTTTATTACAAAAAGAGCTTTAGCCGTGACCCTTCAGGACCAGGATTCTGTATATATTCACAGCGATACACTTATGGTCACTGGCAAACCTGATGACAGGGTTATAAGAGGGTTTTATGACGTAAGGCTTTTCAAAAGTAACATGAGCGGAAAGAGTGATTCCATACATGTGCGGCAAACTACCGGCCTCACACAAATGTTGGGCAATCCGGTGATTTGGTCAGAAAATAATCAGCTTACAGGCGACACGATCCACCTTTTAAACAATGTGGAAACCGAAGAACTGGATTCCCTTAAGGTCTACGACAACGCTTTCATGATCCAGAAAGACAGTATTGAAGGCTATAATCAATTAAAGGGAAAGGAACTTTACGGCCTTTTTGCGGAAAATGATCTTTACCAGGTCGATATCCTGAAGAATACAGAAACGCTTTATTACATGCGAAATGATGCCGGGGAACTTATCGGGATCAACAAAACCCTTTCCAGTTCTATAAAGGTGTTGCTGGAAGAGCAGGTGGTACAGGACGTTTATTATTACAAACAAATAGACGGCAATTTAACTCCGGAAAACGAAGTACCTCCCTTTGAACGAGAATTACGAGGCTTTAACTGGCGGGGCGAAGAACGATTGGAGTCGATAGATGATCTTTTTGCAGGAGAGCCGCCACTTGAGTTAACACGTATTGAAGGAATACCTCTACCTTCCCCTGAAACAGAATTTTTTGAAGAACGGGAGGAAGACGATCCTCTTTTAAATGAAAAATCCAGGTTAAGACCAGACGATCTAAAAACAAGAAAACAGGATTCCATATCGCCACAACCCCAAGAAATTTTACCCGAGCCACTTATTGAAGCCGAAAAGGAGGAATAACTATTGAAATCAGATTTTTTCAAATATCAGGCGCAAACGACGCCACATCCTCTCGCAGTGGAAGTTTCACATGCAGAAGGTTCGTACGTTTATGACAGCAGTGGCAAATCATATCTCGATTTTGTAGCAGGAGTTTCAGCTTGCAGCCTTGGTCATCGGCATCCTCGGGTGGTAGAGGCAGTAAAAAATCAACTGGACAAGTTTCTTCACGTGATGGTGTATGGCGAATACGCCCAGAAACCTGCTGTGAAACTGTCCAAATTGCTTGCCCGGGAACTTCCGGCGCCGCTGGAAAAAACTTATTTGACGAATTCCGGCACCGAAGCAATTGAAGGCTCTTTAAAATTAGCAAGGCGCTACAGCGGACGGACAGAGATCATTGCCGCTAAAAATGCCTACCATGGAAACACAATGGGTTCTTTGAGCCTTATGACCTATGAAGAACGGCAAAAACCCTTCAGGCCCTTAATAGGCGACGTTTCTTTTATAGAATTTAATGCTGAAGAGGAATTACAAAAGATCACCAAAAGAACCGCGGCTGTCATTCTGGAAACGATTCAGGGAGGCGCAGGATTTATTCTTCCGCAAGATAATTACCTTCAGAAAGTAAAAAAGCGCTGCGAAGACGTTGGTGCCCTGCTTATCCTGGATGAAATACAACCCGGATTTGGCCGCACAGGAAAACTCTTCGGGTTTCAGCATTTTGGAGTGGTTCCCGATATTGTTGCCATGGGAAAAGGTATGGGCGGCGGTCTGCCAATTGGAGCTTTCACGGCTTCCGAGGAAATGATGGATTCTCTTAGTGATCATCCAAAAATGGGACATATCACTACCTTTGGAGGAAATCCTGTAATCGCATCGGCGGCACTGGCAACCTTGCAGGAAATAACTGAGACTGACTTAATTGCAGGCACACTTAAAAAAGAAAAACTTTTTCGGGAACTGCTGGCACATCCATTAATTTCAGAAGTAAGAGGAAAAGGTCTCATGCTGGCTCCAATTTTGCAAACTGCAGAAATTGCCAATGAGCTTGTTTTACGGGCCCAGGAGCGAGGTTTGATCCTGTTCTGGCTTCTTTTTGAAAAAAGGGCCGTAAGAATTTCTCCTCCTTTAACCATTTCTGAAGAAGAAATAAGGAAAGGATGCGGCATAATTATTGCGCTTCTTGACGAATTACAGTAGCAAAAAAGCTGTTGATTACTTTGTTAACAACAAATACCATCCCTGGCACATCTGCTACTTATCATTTTTAACTTTAATACTGTAGAAATCAGTAACCCCGTACTTATGCAATTAAGTCATAACGAAGAAAACAATTTCTCTCTCTCCCGCTTTGAATCAATGCTCAAAACCAACGACGTTTTGTTCTTCGATTCAAATGAATTCGAAAACATCATTCATTATTACCTCGAAAACGGGAAGATTGCATTGGCTAAAAAGGCCGTGAAATTGGGTCTGAATCAACACCCCAGCTCTACAAATCTTAAACTGCTTAAGGTTGAAATACTGGTTTTTGAAGACAAACTTGATTTGGCCGATGGCCTTCTCGACGAAATATACGACCTGGAATCTTCCAATGAGGAGATCTATATTCAAAAGGCAAATATTCTTTCCAAGAAAGATGAGCATCGTAAGGCGATTAAAATGCTTGAACTAGCTTTGGAAATTACACTTGATGAAGCCGATGTTTATTCTCTTCTGGGAATGGAATATCTGTTCCTCGAGGATTTTGAAAATGCGAAACAAAGTTTTATGAAGTGCCTGGAATCAGATGAAGAAGATTATTCTGCCTTATACAATGTGATGTACTGCTTTGATTTCCTTGAGCAGAAAGGCCAGGCAATAGAATATCTTAACAAATTCCTGGATAACAGTCCGTATTCTGAAGTTGCATGGCACCAGCTTGGAAAGCAGTATTTTGATCTTAAAAAATACAAAAAAGCCCTTGCTGCTTTTGATTTTGCGATTATTAGTGACGATTATTTTATTGGCGCTTATCTGGAAAAAGGAAAGGTGCTTGAGAAACTGGGTCGGTATAATGAAGCAATAGAAAATTACAACATTACTCTAGAACTCGAGGATCCTACCTCCTTTGCATATTTGCGAATTGGTAAATGTTACGAAAAACTGGGAGCAGATGAGCTTGCCCTGAAGCATTACAGGCAAACGGTGCATGAAGATCCACTTTTGGATAAAGGCTGGATTGCCATAACCGACTTTTTCATTAAAAAGCAGAATTTTTCCAAAGCTTTGTACTACATCAATAAAGCCATTAATATTGATGAAGAGAATGTGCTCTACTGGAAGAGATATGCAAAGATTAACCAAAGGCTCAAGTTCTTTGAAGAAGCTGAAAGAGGGCTGAGAAGAAGCCTGGAATTAGGAAATTATGAGCTTGAAACCTGGATTAGAAGATGTGATATTTTAACCGGACTTGGAGAATATGAAGCTGCCATTCAAAACCTGTTACAGGCTACAGAATTTTACCCTGAAACCGCAGAAATAGATTATCGCCTTGCCGGCCTCTTTTTCACTGTCCAACAATCTGATAAAGGTTTTTACCACCTTGACAACGGATTAAATCTTGATGCTGAATATTATATCATCATAGAAGAGCTTTTCCCAAAGGTTTTTGCCCGCAAATCCATTAAAGATAAAATCAACACGCATATTAAAGCATGCAGTTAATTCTTAGCTTTGCGCAGATTTTAAAATAATGGAATGCGACGCAGTTTAAAGGATTATTTTAGTATAGGCCTTAAAGGAATGGCCATGGGAGCCGCAGACGTTGTACCGGGGGTATCAGGCGGAACGATTGCTTTTATATCTGGAATTTACCAGGAATTGATTCATACCATTAGCGGTGTGAACATTTCATTACTGGGAATTTGGCGCAAAGAGGGATTTTTTTCTATGTGGAAAGCCCTCAACGGAAACTTTATTCTTGCCCTTTTTGCAGGAATTCTGGTAAGTTTCTTCTCCTTAATGCGATTAGCAAATTACCTCCTGGAAAATCATCCTGTACTAATCTGGTCGTTTTTCTTTGGGCTTGTACTGGCAAGCATTTTTTATGTAGCAAAACAAATTCCAAAATTCAGTATTAAAATACTTCTTTGGGGCCTGTTGGGAGCAGCTGTGGCTTTTTATATTGTCTCCCTGCCTCCAATAGCAGCTGCCCAAAGCGATCTTTATTTATTCTTTGCCGGTGCCATCGCTATATGCGCCATGATTTTACCCGGAATTTCAGGATCTTTTATTCTGGTACTGTTAGGGGCCTATAAAACTGTAAGTGAAGCTACGCATGATTTTGACTTCAAGACCCTTGGAATTATTGGTTTGGGGGCGATTTTTGGATTGCTGTCATTTTCAAGGCTGCTCAAATGGCTCTTTGCTAATTACAGTACGATCACGCTTGCAGTGCTGACCGGTTTCATTGCGGGATCGCTCAATAAAATATGGCCCTGGAAAAAGGTTCTCGAAACGGCTCAATACGGAGATAAATCGGTTGTTTTGAGGGAAGAATCTGTTTTGCCCTGGAATTTTGCAGGAGAGTCAAATTTATGGGCTGCAGTTGCTTTGATGCTTGCCGGTTTTGCGCTTATTCTTATCTTAGAGCGTCTGGCCGAAAGTAAACCAGAGAGCGAAGAAAATGCAGCAAACCCGAACGCTTAGCGACAAAATTCTATTAGTCCTGAAAGGATTGGCCATGGGTGCCGCAAATAAAGTCCCGGGCGTGTCGGGAGGAGTAGTGGCTTTTGTGGCAGGTTTTTATGAAGAATTTATCTTTTCCCTTCGCCGCATTAATTACAATTCTTTTAAACTGCTTGTAAATGGCAGATTTCGAAGCCTTTTTTACTACATAAACGGCAAGTTTTTGAGCCTGCTGATATTGGGAATGGTGATAAGTTATTTCAGCGTTTCCCTGCTCCTGGATTACCTTATCCTGCATTTTGAACTCTACGTATGGTCCTCCTTTTTTGGAATGATTATAGGTTCCATCTACTACATTAGCAAAGATTTTAATGCCTGGAACAGCCAAAACGTTCTTTTTGCAATTCTTGGAGTTGCTGCCGGTGTGGGAATAAGTCTGCTGGAGCCAGCCCAGGAAAATGACAACCTCTGGTTTGTGTTTCTCTGCGGAATAATTGGCGTCTCGGGCATGACACTTCCGGGTTTATCAGGTTCTTTTATCCTCATTCTTTTAGGCAATTACGTCCTGCTACTGGTTGACTCTGTAAATGCCCTTTTTGACACCCTTAGCCAAATCCTGCTTTGGGATTTTTCATTCGTGCACAATTCAGAAAGAATACGGCTACTACAGGTTTTACTGGTCTTTTCTGCCGGATCTTTAGCGGGTCTTGTAAGTTTATCCCACATCTTAGGCTATGTTTTAAAACACTATAAAAATGCCACTTTTGCTGTCATAATAGGTTTCATAACCGGCTCATTAGGAGTTGTTTGGCCCTGGAAAGAAGAAGTTTTCCGTAGAAATGACTTCGGAAAACCGGTTTTGGATCAAAATGGAAACCCTATCGTAGACAATTTTGACCGCTACCTGCCAGAGATCGTGAACCTACAAACCTGGATCGCCATTCTTTTTATTATTTTTGGGGCTTTATTCGTGATCTGGCTGGGCTGGTATGAAAAACGTAACAAGCGAGACTATGCGTAAATTTGGATTACTGGGAAAGAACATTTCTTACTCCTTTTCTAAAACTTATTTCAATAAAAAATTTCAGAAACTGGAATTGGATGCCACTTATGAAAATTTCGATCTTTCAAAAATCGAAGATTTTAAGCATGTCCTAAAGGAAAACAACAATCTGGAAGGTTTAAATGTCACCATTCCATATAAGGAGCAAATAATGCCATTTTTGGATAGCCTGCACCCTGTTGCTTCAGAAATAGGTGCCGTAAACACCATCAAAGTTTCTGAAACGGGACAACTAACAGGTTATAATACAGATTACTTCGGATTCACGGAATCCATCACCCCATTTTTAAAGAAACAGCACAAAAAAGCCGTGATTCTTGGTACCGGCGGAGCTTCAAAAGCAGTTGCTTATTCTCTAAAATCGTTGGGAATATCGTTTTGTTATGTTTCAAGAAAACCATCCAAAAATGCCATTCCTTACACTCAACTTTCCGAAGAAATCCTGAAGGAATATTTAGTGGTCATCAATTGTACTCCATTGGGCACCTCTCCAAAAACCGCAGAATTCCCGGCGATTCCGGTAGAACACCTGTCACGGCAGCATCTCGTTTATGACCTTATTTACAATCCGGCAGAAACAAGGCTGATGAAACTTGCTTCAGAAAGAGGCGCGACAACTGTTAACGGTTTAAGAATGTTAGAGTTACAGGCAGAACGTGCCTGGGAAATATGGAACGAATCTTAACCTAAAACCTGCTTCTACGGCTTTACAAATAAGGATAAAACCTTGTTAGGTTTTACGGGAGTTGTTATCTTTCACATCTATTACGTATTGATGAACTTTAACATTGAAAGATATGTCTGATAACGAGAAAAAGCCAGAAAAAAATCTCCCCGAAAACGAAAAAGAGAACCTTCAAAGAAATGAAGGAGCGGAACGTGCGGGAGCCAGGCAGCCGGCAGAACACATTGTGGAAAAACCCTCGCAGGTAGCAGGAAAAGAAGAAACTACTTCAGAAGAGACTGAAGAGCGAAATATTGGAGATGCTTTGGTAGATGAAAATTCTGCTACAGAGAAAAGAGAGTCAGAGAAAGATCTTTCTGCCCAGGAAGACATAGAAAAGGATCATAAAGAAGATGCTGCTCGAAAGGCAAAGGAAGCGCCAAAAGCAGCGAACAAGTCCGAATCTTCTCCGGAAGAAGAAAAGAGTGACGAGCAAAAAAGCCACGAAAAAGAAGCCATGGAAAAAGACCATGTAGGTGAAGCCTACTTGAAAGAGGCAGCAGCTTCTGAAGAGCGGGAACGTCAAAACACAATTTCTGCGGAAGCAGCGATAGATGAAGAGGAAAATGGTGAACAAGAAACATCCTCTTCAGAACCTAAGGATGCGCACCGGGAGATGGAAGATTCTGTTGCCGAGCATAGTGAAGACGAAAGTGCAGAAGAACGTCATGGCATCGCAAAAAAGGATTATCACTCCATGAACAAGGAAGCGCTTTTAAAAGAACTCCAAAAGCTGGTACAGAATGAAAAAGTACAGGCGATCAAGGAGCATGTAGATGAAATTAGGGCCGAATTTAATGCCAAGTTTGACGAAGAAATGGAGCAAAAGAAGGAAGATTTTCTTGCCGATGGCGGGAATATCATTGATTTCCACTACTCCACTCCGCTAAAAAAGGAATTTAATTCTGTTTACTTTGACTACAAAGAAAAACGGAACAAATATTACCAGCAGTTAAAGCAGGACCTTAACAAAAACCTGGAAAAACGGGTAGAGATCATCGAAGAGCTTAAAGGTTTGATCGATGTTGAGGAGAATATCAATACTACTTACAATCACTTCAAGGAACTTCAGGAGAGATGGAAGACTGCAGGTGCTATTCCGCGGGATAAATACAATACTGTCTGGAACACGTACCACCATCATGTAGAGAATTTTTATGATTTCCTTCACCTCAACAGGGAGTTTAGAGACCTTGATTTCAAACATAACCTGGAACAAAAACTCAAGATCATTTCCAGGCCCGAAGAACTCACCCAGGAAAAGGATACCAATCGTGCTTTTAGAGAATTGCAAATGCTGCACAAGATGTGGAAAGAAGATCTTGGGCCGGTAGAAAAGCAATATCGGGAAGACATTTGGCAAAAATTTAGTGAAGCGACGAAGAAAATTCACGATCAACGTCAGGAATATTTTGCACAACAAGAGAAAGAATACGAGAAGAACCTTGAGAAAAAGGAAGAGATTATTGAAAAATTAAGGGAGATCTCTGAAACAAAATATTCTTCGCATAAATTATGGCAGCAAAAAATTAAAGAAGTAGAAGCCCTGCGGGAAGAATTTTTTAAGGCCGGGAAAGTTCCCCGTGCTGTCAATGACAAAACCTGGAAAAGGTTTAAGGAGGTAGTTCGCACATTTAACCGCAATAAAAATGCTTTTTATAAGGACCAGAAAAAGGAACAGTATGCTAACCTTGAGAAAAAGCAAGAGTTAGTACAAATCGCCGAAGACAACAAAGACAGTGAAGATTTTAAAACTACCACTGCTTTAATGAAAAAGATCCAGAGCGACTGGAAGAAAATTGGTCATGTTCCGCGAAAGGATTCAGATAAGATCTGGAAGAGGTTCAAAAATGCCTGCAACCATTACTTTGACCGACTTCACGCCTCCAGAAATGAGGAAAACAAAGAAGAAACCGAAGCCTTTGAAAAGAAGAAGGAATTACTGGACACTCTTAAAGCCATGGAATTTTCTGGAGAAAGAAAAAAGGATCTTCCGGTGATCAAAAACTATATTGAAGAATGGAAAAGTCTTGGAAAAGTTCCTCATAGCAAGCGCTACATTGAAGGTAAATTCAACAAGGCACTGGACCAGGCTTTTGAAAAACTCGACATGGACAAAACGCAGACCGAGCTTTTGAAGTACGAGAACAAAGTGCAGGCGCTTGAAGATGCAGATGATGACCGTAGGATCAATAATGAGCATTATTTTCTAACAAAGAAAATAGAGGAAACCAAAGGAGAGATTCGGCAGCTTGAGAACAACTTGCAGTTCTTCAGCAATGTTGATGATGACAATCCATTAGTAAAAGAAGTGCATGAAAATATCAGGAAACACAAGGAGCAGCTGGAAATATGGAAAGAAAAACTTCAGAAAATAAAGTCGCTATACTAGATACTATAATACTATAGTGTCAAAAAGGGTATTTTAAAGGCTGTTCATCCCGAACAGCCTTTTTTCGTATTATAAAAGTTTCGCTTCTTCCCAAAAAACATCCATCTCTGCCAGCGTCATATCACGAAGATCTTTGTTGTGTTCCTTCGCTTTTTCCTCCAGATATTGAAAACGAGCAATGAACTTTTTATTAGTCCTTTCAAGTGCGTTTTCGGGATTAATATTGAGGAAGCGGGCGTAATTGATCATCGAAAATAGAACATCGCCAAATTCAGCTTCCATTTCATCGGGATTTACGGCATTTATCTCGTCCTGAAACTCTTCCAGTTCCTCTTTAAGCTTTTCAAACACCTGTTGCGGCTGTTCCCAATCAAATCCCACTCCGGACACCTTTTCCTGAATCCGACTGGCTTTTACAAGTGCAGGCAAAGATGCGGGAACACCTTCCAAAACGCTCTTTTTGCCTTCCTTTAATTTCAGGTTTTCCCAGTTCTTTTTGACATCTTCCTCATTTTCAACTTTTGTATCGCTGTAGATGTGTGGATGCCGACTTACTAATTTATCACAAATCCCGTTGGCCACATCTGCAAAGTCGAAATCTTTGGTCTCACTTCCTATTTTGGCATAAAAAACAATATGCAGCAAAAGATCTCCCAGCTCTTTTCGTACTTCCTCAAGATCATTTTCCAAAATGGCATCACCAAGTTCGTAGGTTTCTTCAATGGTTAAATGCCGAAGCGATTTCATGGTCTGTTTCCTGTCCCATGGGCACTGCTCCCGCAGTTCATCCATAATAGTAAGCAAACGGTCAATGGCTTTGAGTTGATCTTTTCGGGAATTCATATTTTATTTTTTGAAAGGATGTAAAAAATGCTCTTTTTGAAACCTGAACAAATAAAAAAACTGATCCTAAAGATAACAATTTCGTCTTGTGCATTGACGAAACTATTCTTTAGAATCAGCCTTTAAAATGTCATTTTTGAAGCCTATTCTTCTTCGTCTGAAGTTTTTTCAGATTTCTTGTTGTCTCCAAATTCAGTTATTCCTTTACTTACTAAAAGATTATACCACTGAATGATCTTTTTGATATCGCTAATGTAAACACGATCAACATCATAATCGGGTAGGATTTCACCAAAGTATTCCTCCAGTTTTGCTTTAGATTCTTTATGGCTTATGGCCTGTCCCCCATCTTCTTTCTCCTTGATCTTTTGAAAGATTTCCCGCAACGGCACTTCCTCTGTATAGGTGTAAACGGCAATCTCGCTTAGTAAACTTACATTGTGGCGCATGTTGACAGAAATTTTCTTTCCGTCCATCATGGATTCAGCAATAAATCCACCGCGGGTTTGGGCTTTTAACTCATATAATCCGGGTTTCCCGGAAATTGACAACACTTTATCTAATTCCATATTTTTTACATTGTGGGTGGCAAATATCTTATCTATGCCCTAAAAAACAAAACTTATTAACGGCCTTTTTTCATTTCAGGAAACCGCATTCTGTACTCTACAGTTATTTTACCTTTAGAAATATTCCGAAGTTTACTTTTTATAAGTCTCTTTTTAAGGCTGGAAAGCTTATCTGTAAACAGTATACCTTCAATATGGTCGTACTCATGCTGAATTACACGTGCCGCCAACCCTGAATATTGCTCTGTGTGCTTTTCAAAATTTTCATCGTAATATTCAATAGTTATGTCGGGTTTTCTGAAAACATCTTCCCTTACTTCGGGAATGCTCAGGCAACCTTCGTTAAAAGCCCATTCGTCGCCTTCCTCCTCTATGATTGTAGGATTTATGAATACTTTCTGCAGTTCACGCAGTTGCTTCTGCTCTTCCTCCTCCATTTCCTCATCTTCAGCAAATGGAGAAGCATCAATTACAAATATCCTTACTGGAAGCCCCACTTGTGGGGCAGCAAGCCCTACACCGTACGCCTGGCGCATCGTCTCCTTCATATTTTCGATCAACTCCTGTAATTTGGGGTAATCTTTTGTTATTTCCTTCGCTTTTTTGCGTAGTACGGGATCGCCGTACGCTACTATAGGTAAAACCATTTTAATATTTTAACTTTCAATATGTTGTTGCTGTTCTTTTTAGGACCAAACTATATTTTAATCTTTACTTGTAAAGATATGTTTGTAAAATAATCGTGGCACTAATCTCATCTACCAATGCCTTGTTTTGGCGCTTCTTCTTTTTCAGTCCGCTGTCAATCATTGTCTGCACCGCCATTTTAGAGGTGAAACGTTCATCCACTCTCTTCAGTTCTTTCTCCGGAAAAAGCTCCCTGAATTTCTTCAGGAACTCCCGAATAATTTCTTCGCTCTGGGAAACCATATTATTCATTTGTTTTGGCTCACCCAATAATACCAGTTCTACATTTTCTTCAGAAAAATATTTCTTCAGAAAAGGCAGAAGTTCAGCAGTGGCAACAGTGGTGAGCCCGGAAGCTATAATCTGCAGCTCATCTGTCACTGCTATTCCGGTGCGCTTAACCCCGTAATCTATTGCCAAAATCCTTGCCATTATTTTTTCCGCAAAGGTAAGGTTAAATTTAGGATGTGTCCAATAATTGTCCCGAAGCTATTATATTTGCAAAAAAGCTAATAAATGACAAATTTAGAACCTATTATAAATAAGGCCTGGGATAACCGGGAATTACTAAGTGACACTGAAACTACTAATGCCATAAGGGAAGTTATTTCCCAACTGGACGCAGGAGAGTTAAGAGTAGCAGAACCGACTTCTGAAGGCTGGCAGGTAAACGAATGGGTGAAAAAGGCGGTAGTGCTGTATTTTCCTATTCAAAAGATGGAAACTCTGGAAGCTGGAATTTTTGAGTATCACGATAAAATGCCCCTGAAAAGAGGTTACAAAGAAAAAGGGATTCGCGTAGTACCTAATGCGGTTGCGAGACATGGTGCTTACATCTCCAGCGGAGTGATCCTGATGCCAAGTTATGTGAATATTGGTGCTTATGTCGACGAAGGAACAATGGTAGATACCTGGGCAACCGTAGGAAGCTGCGCACAAATTGGCAAAAATGTACATTTAAGCGGTGGCGTTGGAATTGGCGGCGTTTTAGAGCCCCTCCAGGCAGCTCCCGTAATCATTGAGGATAATGCCTTTTTAGGATCAAGAAGTATTGTGGTAGAAGGTGTGAAAGTCGAAAAAGAAGCGGTGCTGGGTGCAAACGTTGTTTTGACAGCTTCTACCAAGATCATTGATGTTACCGGGGAAGAACCTGTAGAAATGAAAGGGCTGGTACCGGCTCGATCTGTAGTTATTCCTGGGAGTTACACCAAAAAATTCCCTGCAGGAGAATATCAGGTTCCATGCGCCCTTATCATTGGAAAACGAAAAGAAAGCACCAACAAAAAGACATCTCTGAATGATGCATTGAGAGAATATAATGTAGCGGTTTGAGTTGTTCAAAACTGAAAATGACAATAATGAGTTTGTTTCATTTCAAATGAATCTTAACCTAAAGTTTCTAGACTCTAACCGGCTTTGGTGATAAAATTCTGAAGTAATTTAGAATGATGATTAGTTAGATATTCGAATAATCTCCAACAGGGGCTATGAAGATACTTGTGATACAGCAGAAAATGATAGGGGATGTACTTACGTCCTCTATCTTATTTGAAGCCCTTCGAAAAAAATATCCTGAAGCAGAACTGCATTATCTCATCCAGCCTCACACCCGTCCGGTTGTTCAAGATAATCCTTATATCAATAGACTGGTTATTTATAATCAGGCTCTTAACAAAAACCCTATTAATTTTTTTTATTTCGGAAAGCAAATCAGGAAAGAAGGCTACACTCATGTAATCGACATCTATTCCAAAATAAGCACGGGAATTATTTCATGGATTTCGGGAGCCAGCTGTAGGCTGAGTTACCAGAAGAAATATACCAGCTATTTGTACACGAAAACTTTCGCACCTGTTAAGGAGCCGGCTACCTCTGCAGGATTGGCCATAGAAAACCGGATGCAGTTTCTACAAGGTTTTCAAAAAGATTTTCCAAAACACGCGCGACCAAAGATATACCTCAACAACCTGCAGAAGCATAAAGCCGCAGTAAAATTAAAAGCAGGAGGAGTTTCTTTTGAGAAACCTTTGATCATGTTCGGAGTAATGGGAAGTTCGAAAAACAAAAGTTATCCATCTTCTTATATGGCTGCTTTGCTGGATTATGTGGTGCGGCAGGTAAATGATTGCCAGATTTTGTTTAATTACTCCCCCTGTCATGAAAAACAAGCCCTAGAAATTTACAACCAGTGCTCTCTCGAAACCAAATCGAAAATATTTTTAGAACTTTATGCCAGGAGATTACAGGATTTTGTCGTCAATTGTGCCAACTGTGACCTTTTTATTGGCAACGAAGGTGGTGCAGCGAACATTGCCAAGGCTTTAAAAGTTCCCTCATTTTCCATACATTCTCCTTTTGTAAAAAAAAATTATTGGGGAATTTATCATAATGAGAGAGACAATGTTTCGGTTCACCTTGAAGATTTTAAACCAGAACTCTTTTATGCCCGCAGTGTCACAAATTTGATGTCGCTCAATAAGACCTATTACCAATTGTTTAAGCCCGAACTTATCGAACCCAAGCTAAAGTCTTTTCTCAAAAATCTCGAAAAATGAAATATCGTTTCCTTATTTACATTAGCTATTCCTATGCTTTTCCTATTGGAGAGCCCCTGGAACAGGAAATTCTTCGAAGGGGATACGAGGTGAAGTGGTTTGCCGATGAAGAGGAAACAAAAAGAAAATTCAGTAAAGAAAAACAGGTGCTGGACGACATTAAAGAAGCCATTGCGTACCAGCCTCATGTAGTTCTAAGCATCACCAACAGTATTGCCGATTTTCTTCCCGGATTAAAAGTCCAGGTCTTTCACGGCTTTGCAACCAGCAAAAGGAACTTTAAAAAGGGACATTTTAGAATAAGAGGTTTTTTTGATCTCTATTGTACCCACGGCCCCTCAACAACACAACCTTTTTTAGAATTAAAAAAAGTACATAGATCATTTGAGGTACAGGAAACGGGGTGGCCCAAACTGGATCCACTTTTTCCTGTGCGCGATGAACCAAGGGACAAACCGTGTATACTGGTTGCCTCAACTTTTACCGAACGACTTAGCCTCGCCTATAATGATGATGTTATCAAAGAAATTAGCCGCCTTTCAAAATTGGGAAAATGGACATTTAAAGTTGTGCTACACCCAAAACTTCCGGAAAAAAGAATAGAGAAGTTTCGTGAAATTCAAAATGAAAATCTCACGTATTATGAAACCACTAATCTTATTCCTCTTTTTAGGGAATCAGATGTGTTGCTGGCAGATTCCACCTCGGTCATTACAGAGTTCTTACTGCAGGAAAAACCGGTAGTTACCTTTAGGAACCCCAAACCCGGACCCCACGTTTTAAACATTACCCGGGTGGAAGATGTGGAAGATGCGCTTGCCGAAGGCCTTGACCCACAAATTCAACTCCTGGAAAACATTAAAGATTTTATTAAAACAGTGCATCCATATAGAGATGGATTGTCGAGCAAGAGGCTTATTGATGCCAGCCTGGAATTTCTGCATGCCGATAAAAAAGGTTTGAGACCTAAGCCTCTAAACCTGATAAGGAAATTCAAGGAGAGAAAGAAACTTGGATATTACCCGCTCAAAACATATCGGAGACCTCCAACAATTAAACAGTAAAACATTTTAACGTGCTTTGTTTTCTGGTTCAGGGAAACGTAAAAAAGCACTCAAAGAAGCCCCTTTTAAATGATGCTTTGCGCAAGCCTTTGTGGCGGTTTAAAAGCCTAAAATTATTACTTAAATTTACGTACGTATATAATCCAAATTTAAACCTGAATTCCTGGATTAAACTCATATCACATGACAGAACCTCTAGAAAATTTTCCAGTTGATGCCGTTATAACCTGGGTGAATGGAAATGACAAAAATTGGCAGGAAAAAATAAATGCTTATTCTGAATCTAAAATAAATTTCTCTTCTGAAAATCATCTTAAACGCTACAATTCAATTGGAGAAATTGACATTGCTATTAAATCTATTATTAAGTTTGCTCCTTTTATTAGAAATATTTTCTTAGTAACCGACGATCAGTCGCCTGAATCCTTTGATTCCCTTAAATCATTAGCTCAAAAAAAAGGTATAAACCTGGAACTGGTTGATCACAAAGTTATTTTTCGCGGATATGAAGAATATCTACCCACCTTCAATTCGTCCTCTATTGTATCTATGTTATTTAGAATACCCAACTTATCTGAGCACTTTATCATTTTTAATGATGATTTTCTTATAATGAAAGAAGTATCGGTAAATGATTTCTTTATCAATGGAGAGCCAATTATAAGAGGTAAATGGCAACATTTTAATGAAAATAGAACATTAAGAAAATCCTACCGTGAAGTTATGACTTTTTTGAATATTCCTATAAAAAAGGATAAAATCAGTTTTAAGGAGCGCCAACAAAATAGCGCCAAACTGGCTCAAATGGACAATTATGTGAGACGTTTCCACACCCCGGTTAGTGTGAGAAAATCCACCCTGACAAACTTTTTTAAAAAAGATACTTTACTTAGAAAGAATATACAACACAGGTTTAGAAATCAAGATCAATTTCTTTTATCTTCTCTATCGGAGCATTTGGAAATTCAAAATGGCACTTATCATTACCGGAAGTCTTCACAATTAACATACTTCAGATCGTATAAAAATTTATGGTTGACGAAGTTAAAGTTGAAGTGGTTTAAAAAAGACAAGAATAAACTCTTTATCACATTTCAAAGTTTGGATATGGCAAGTGATAAAGTCCTGGATTATATATTATTCTGGGTAGAAAAAAGATTAAGTGAAAATTAAGATATTTCTGATCATGAATTTGAAAAATCAATATTTTATAGCTGGAAAATCAAGTATTTTACCATATACCGCATTTTTTCAGCTGTTAGAGTAATTAGAACAGCATTAATAATTGTTTAATTTCTAAAAATTATAAAATTTAAATGGAGAATCTCACTGCTATAATTAAAGGAAAACAAGTGCCAAAGGGAAAAGTTAAGGTGAGTGGTGCAAAGAACTCCGCTACCCGGCTGTTAGCTGCATCCCTTATTGCGGATGAGGAGGTGAGACTGGAAAATTTTCCTACTGAACTTGTGGATGCAAATCACAAATTCGATTTTATAAGAGCATGTGGTGGACGGGTAGAGGTAAATCGAGAAGAGGAAACTGTTCTTGTTGATCCTGCTCTTTTGGAAGATAGGCTACTGACTGATTATAACTATCCAATCCGAACCACCTATCTATTAGTACCTGGATTGCTAAAAAAATCAGGTAAAGCAAAAATACCTTATCCTGGAGGTTGCAAAATTGGTGATAGGGGTTATGATCTTCATATAATGGTTTGGGAACGATTGGGTGCAAAAGTAGTCGAAAAAGAGGAGTACATTGAAGTTAGTGCCAAAAATGGTTTAAAAGCAGGTGAAATTGATTTTCCCATCACCACGATAGGTGGGACTGAAAGTGCATTGATTTGTTCTTCAATAGCTGAAGGAACAACAATAATTAAAAATGCTTATATATCGCCAGAGGTTGAAGACCTCATCAAATTTCTGAGAACTCTCGGAGTGAAAATTAAAGTAATTGGGAATAGCTTTGTAGAGGTTACGGGAAAAGATTATTTGCAAGGTTCCATATTCCAGGTGATGCCCGATAGAATCGAAGCCCTTACATGGATTGTGTATGGAGTGTTGTCCAAAGGAGATATCACCATAGAAGATGTCCCTTTTGATACGATGGATATACCACTCCGGCACCTCCAGGAAGCAGGAATTGATTTTTATAAAAATAGCAGGAACATACATATTTCACCCAACTGTTTAACAAACGGAGCTATACAACCGTTTGAATTAGCCACAGGGACCCATCCTGGTATTATATCTGATATGCAGCCATTTTATGTCCTTTTAGGATTACATGCAGATGGAATTAGTAGGATATTTGATTACCGGTACCCGAAAAGACTAAAATATTGTGAGGAATTAATTAAAATGTACCCGGATAAAATTGATTGGGAAACAGGCAAAATTACTACTAAGGGCAGCAAAAACATGGTGCCAATCGGTTCAACGGTCGTTTCTACAGATTTAAGAGGAAGCATGGCGTTGGTGTTAGGAGCTTTACTCGCCGAAGGTGAATCTACTATCAAGAAGGTCGAAATGGCTCTTAGAGGTTACAATAATCTTCAGGAAAAATTGAAAAAATTAGGGGTGGATATAAATATTGAGGATTAATTCAAAGAATAATTAATGATAATCACTAATGATCAGGACCTCAAGCTGTATAACAGTTATAGAGTAGCATCAAGATGTAGAAGAGCATTTTTCCCGGAAACCGAAGAAGATTTTGTGACGATTTACAGAAATTATGCCGGTAGAAAAAAGATCATTTTGGGAGGAGGCTTTAATGTAATTCTGTCGAAACCATTTTATGAAGAAGATTTTATTTTAATGGGTCCGGCTTTTTCCAAATTCAAAGTTATAGATGAAACAATTATTGAAGCGGAAGCCGGGTTGGATATGAAATCCCTTAGCGAACTGGCAAAGGCTAATGCTCTTAGGGGCCTGGAAATGTTTTATGACATACCCAGTTCTTTAGGAGGGGCTGTTGTAATGAATGCAGGGGCCAGTGGTATTGAAATAAAGGATGTACTAGTAAAAGTGCGCTATTTAGATCTGGAAGATTTACAGATAAAGGAAATTTTGAATGCGCAGATTGGGTTCCAATACAGAAATAGCTTTTTTCAGCAAAATTTAGATAAAATTATCCTTAAAGTATGGTTGCGTTTAAAACACGGAGATCCTACTCAAATTCTACAGGACATGGAGAGGATCAAAGAAAGCCGATGGGCAAAACAACCAAAAGATTTTCCAAATGCCGGTAGTGTATTTAAGAGGCCCAAGGGACATTATGTAGGAACTATGATAGAAGAACTGGGTCTTAAAGGCTTATCAGTCGGTGGTGCACAAGTCTCTGAAAAACATGCAGGATTCATTGTAAATAAAAATAACGCTTCTGGACAGGATATCATCGAATTGATTAACATTATTCAGGAAAAAGTCTGGGAAAATTATCAGGTTAAATTAGAGGTGGAACAACGAATAATTTAAGGTTTAGAATTTTGATGAGTGCAATCTTGACCAGAAGAATTATTTCTCAATTCTTTTATTAGCGAGGATTTGAAGCAGGCTATTTCCACTTCAATATTTTTTTAAGCCTGGATTTTTTTTCTCGCTTTGAGAAAAATTCCTGGTTGTAACGCCACATCTGATCAAAAACTTCAGATGAAGACCGCTCTGTTTGCCTGGCGTATTCATCTGCCATAATCTCGTAAATCGGTCTATCCCTGGACAAACGTTTAAAATTCTGCATTCTTTCGGTGAAACTTAAACTTTTAAAATTCATCCTGTTAAGGTCAACAAGGTAAAATTTAAAAGTATTTTCTTTGATTTGGATCAAGGTATTTCCGGGGGAATGATCTAAAAATTCAATTCCTTTTTCATGTAGCTGAAAGGTGAAACGGGTAAAAGCCCGCAGGATTTCTTCATGGCCTTTCTTTCCCAAATTCAAATCTCTGAAAGTAAGATCATAATCGAGTTGCTCACTTATATAAAAACTTTTTAGAAAGGCCACAGAGGTCACTTCTTCTGCATAAGCCACAGGAGCCGGGGTGTTGATTCCTCTCTTTAAAAGTTCCAAGGCATAATTAAAAGATCTTTCCGCTTTTGATTTTCGGAAGAAACGATAGGCTATTTTATTTACAGCATTGGGAACTTTAAAAGCCTTGATGTTCAGTTCCTTTTCATTCAGCGATACTGCCTTTACAATATTCCTTTTGCCCGGGCCAATTTTACGTCCCTCGCTGTCAAAATTGTCAAGAGCCTGAAAAATTTCTTCCTTAAAAGAAGAATATGCTTCATCTATGATTACTTTCATATTATTTCCCGAAATTTTCAGCAAAGTTAGCTTTTTGAGTTTGCACTGACTTTAAATTTCATAGAATATAGACTTCTTTCTACAACCATAAAATTTGAGGGTAATTATTTTCGGTGATTTTGTAAAACTATTATTCACTCCCATAATAACGATTGGGAATAAGAGCTTCATAACTTCCAAAAATAGCAAGATAACTTTCTATTTTTGTATTCATTTATCGCAGTAAGAAATTTGAAATAAATGATGTTCCTGAAAACGGAAACTTCATTTTTATGGCGTAGAAAAAATAGCAGGATGTTTAATTAAGCCGAAGAGAACCTACTTTGCTTTCCAGAATTTCAACTTCTTCTTCAGTCTTTTCTTTCTTTTGAACTTCTCCTGAAAATCCTGCGTGTAAAACCACATTTTTTGAAAAACTTCTTCTTCAGGCTTCCCAATAAGCTTCGCATATTCAGAAGCCATTATTTTTACCATCTCTTTTTTAGGAGTAAGTCGGGAAAAATTCTTCATTCGGGCATCAAAATCGAGCTTTTTGAAGTTCATACGGTTCAAATCCACAAGGTAGAATTCATAATCACCATTATTCAACTGAATTAATGTATTTCCCGGAGAATGATCTAAAAATTCAATATTTTTCTCGTGAAGCTCGTAAGTAAATCTGGTGAAAGCTCTTAAAATTTTTTCATGATCTGGAAAATCAGGTTGATGCACCAGTTCGCGATACGTAAGATCACACTCCTGCTGCCTGCTTACATAATAGCTATTCAAAAATGCCATTTTTGAGGAATCTTCGAAATATGCAATAGGTGCAGGTGTCCCTATACCCTTAGAAATCAAATACAACGCATATTCAAAAGAACGTTGCGCTTTAGATTTCCTAAAAAAGCGGTAAGCAATTTTATTAACGGCGTTTGGGATTCTAAATGATTTCACATTGATCTTTTCACCCTCTAAATCGAAAATTTTGATCATATTTCGAGCCGGATCTCCAAGTATTTCCCCTCCCTCTTCAAAATGCGCCAAATAATAGTTGATTTGCTCTTCAGAATCTTTGTAGGCTTCAGAAAAAACTGCTTTCATACCGCAAAATTACAATAAACCTTGAGATTTTAACCGAACTCAGAAAATATGCTACAAAAAAGTACCTTTGCCAGGGTTTGAAAGAATCCACTCGATTTGCTCCCGTTCATACACAGCAAATAAAAAAAATAAATAATGCCTATCAACATTTTACATTTATCAGCAAATAAGACCTGGGGAGGCGGTGAAAACCACATTGAAAACCTGTGTTATGAACTATCTGTATCCCACCCCGAACATATGAACTATATCCTGTGTACTTCGGGCAGTGCTTTTCACAACAAGCTACAAGATTCTAAATTCCCTGTTTTTTCATCTTCTCTTTTAAACAATTTTGATCCCAGGTATATTCACAAACTCATCAATATTTGCAAAAAGAAAAAAATTGATGTTATTCACATACACGATCCCCGGGCACTGGCACTTGCTGTACTCACAGATCATATCAAGAAGTTGCCACCCATGGTGTTCAGTAAAAAAATATCTTTTCCTGTAAAAGAGCGCAAGCAAACTCTGTACAAGTATAATTACCCGGGAATTAAACGCCATCTATGCGTGAGTGATCAAACTAAAGAAATTATGGCCCGGTCCATTACAGACAAAAGTAAACTTATAACCATATATCATGGTACGCGTCTGGACAACAAATCAAATAAAACACCCTTCCGTTTAAGAGAAAAATTAAACATTTCTCCAGATACAAACATAGTTGGAAACATTGCTAATCACCACCGTGCAAAGCATCTTGATACGCTGGTCGAAGTCGCAAACTATCTTATAAACGTGAAGCAAATGAAGAACATCCATTTTGTTCAAATTGGTTCTTTTACCGAATTCACCCAGAGATATAGAAATAGAGCTCTTGAATTCCAGATAGAAGATAAAATACATTTTTTGGGTCCATTGCCGAACGCTTCAAATTTTATTCCTCAATTTGATGTGACTTTAATGACATCGACAAATGAAGGAATTCCCCAGGTTATTTATGAATCCTTCTATCACAAAACACCTGTAGTGAGTACCAACGTGGCAGGGATTCCCGAGGTGGTGGATCATGGCAAGAATGGCTTACTGGCAGACAAATTGGATCATAAAGGATTGGGAAATCATATAGTTACTCTTTTAAACAACCCTTTGCTGGTCGAAAAATTTGTAGATCATGCGAATAATAAACTACATGAGAAATACACGACTGCGAACATGGCACAACAAACTTTAACAGAATATAAAAAAGTAATTAATGGAAGACATTGATAGTGAAATTTCTAATGCTTTAGCTGTTCTCAAAAAGGGAGGCACCATCCTCTACCCTACCGATACTGTTTGGGGAATTGGCTGTGACGCAACAAACGCTGCGGCTGTAGACAAAGTCTATGCGCTAAAAAAAAGAAACGAAGAAAAGGCTTTGATATGCCTGGTTTCAGATTTTAAAATGCTGAACCAGTACGTTGAAGAAGTTCCGGAAGTAGCTTACGACATCCTTAAATACGCCGAAAAACCAACTACAATAATTTATGACATACCCATTCGTGTAGCCGACAACCTCGTAGGCCAGGATGACAGCCTTGCAATACGCGTCACAAAAGATGATTTTTGCATGAAACTTCTGCGAAAATTAAAAAGGCCTCTCGTTTCTACTTCTGCAAATATTAGTGGAGAAAAAACTCCGGAATCCTTTGCTCAAATATCTCCGGAAATTTTACAGGGTGTGGACTATGTAGTAAATTTGCAGCACTCAAAGAAAACCTCAAAACCATCGGCTATTATTAAATTAAGCAATGACGGTAAGGTTAAGGTAATCCGGAAGTAAGCTGCAGGATTCATCGCCATTAATTTATGGTGGGACCTTATTAAGGGCAAAAGATCAAAAAAGGTTTTTGTACCTCAGGATCTTTTGAAAATCCATCGGTGCTTTTGGCATAAAACAAGTTAAGTGAAGAATTACAAAGAAGCCCTTGCACATAGAATTTTTGAAGATATTTCTCTTTCTACGAAAGAACTTGAATTGAAGAGTTATGTGATTGGAGGTTTTGTCAGAGATTTTATTCTCAAGCGCGGTAAAGCCAAAGATGTAGATGTAGTCGCTGTTGGCAGCGGAATTGAACTGGCCCGGCGGGTATCAAAAAATCTTTCGCACCAACCTAAGGTTCAGGTTTTTAAAAATTATGGTACGGCCATGCTTCGCGCTTACGACATGGAGATCGAATTTGTCGGGGCCCGAAAAGAGAGCTACCGGGAAGACAGCCGCAATCCGGTAGTCGAAAATGGCACTTTAGAGGACGATCAAAACCGCAGGGATTTTACCATCAACGCTCTGGCACTTAGCCTCAACCGCGAAACATACGGTGACCTGCTCGATCCTTTCGGCGGATTAAAAGATCTTCAGGACGAGATCATCCGCACCCCTTTAGATCCAGATATAACCTATTCTGATGATCCTTTACGAATGCTTCGTGCGATTCGTTTCGCGTCACAGCTCAACTTCAGGATTGAAAGAAGTTCCCTCGAAGCAATAACAAAAAATAAAGACAGGATAAAGATCATTTCCAGGGAACGCGTTGTGGAAGAGCTTAATAAGATCCTGCTTTCCCCAAAACCATCTGTCGGTTTCGCCCTCCTTTACAAGACGGGGCTTCTGAAGCTTATAATGCCCGAGTTGACCGCACTTGCAGGAATCGATGAAATCGAAGGTCAACGGCACAAGGACAATTTTTGGCACACCCTCGAAGTAGTGGACAATATTTCTGAAAACACAGAGGATCTTTGGCTACGATGGGCTGCATTGCTTCACGACATAGGGAAAGCACCCACAAAGAAATTTGACCAAAAGATCGGCTGGACTTTCCACGGACATGAATTTGTGGGTTCTAAAATGGTCTTTCGGTTATTTAAACGTCTTAGAATGCCGCTGAATGAAAAAATGAAATTTGTTCAGAAAACGGTGTTGATGAGCTCCCGCCCCATTGTTTTGTCTCAGGACATCGTCACCGACTCGGCCGTAAGGCGCCTTATTTTTGACGCAGGAGAGGACATTGAGGATCTTATGACGTTGTGCGAAGCAGATATCACCACCAAAAATCCGAAGCGGTTTAAGAAATACCACAACAATTTTAAGCTGGTTCGGGAGAAAATGAAAGAAGTGGAGGAACGGGACCATGTGAGGCAATTTCAGCCACCCGTTTCAGGAGAGGAGATCATGGAAACTTTCAACATTAGACCTTCGCGGGAAATTGGAATTATCAAGGAGGCCATCAAAGAAGCCATTTTGGAGGGTGAGATCCCGAATGAATACAATGCCGCCAAAGAATTTATGCTGAAAAAAGGAAAAGAAATTGGATTAAAACCCGTTACCTCATAAACTTTTATAGCCTCAAAAAGGGCAGAATTTACATTACTTCAATGAAGGACAATAAAAAAGTAGTCTACTGGCTGTTTACCGGTTGTTTTCTAATCTTTATTATGGTGATCGTGGGCGGAATCACAAGGCTCACCCATTCAGGATTATCAATTTCAGATTATAAATTGATCAGCGGAACCATTCCACCCATGAACGAGCAGGAATGGATCGCAGAATTTGAACATTACAAGCAATTTCCGGAGTATCAAAAGCTGCATTACCACTTTACCCTCGAAGATTTTAAGGATATCTACTTTTGGGAATGGATCCACAGGGTAATTGGCCGCTTTATTGGAATTGTTTTCATTGTTCCTTTCCTGTACTTCCTCTTTACCAAACAACTTTCACGATCTACCATAAAAAAGTCTTTAGTTTTGCTCTTTTTGGGTGGTTTCCAGGGATTTTTGGGCTGGTATATGGTTAAAAGCGGATTGGTAGATATTCCCGCCGTGAGCCATTACAGGCTGGCCATGCACCTTACCACAGCATTTCTCACTTTTGCCTACGCCTTGTGGGTCGCCCTCGATCTTATTTATCCAAAACGAAAGGAGATCAATAAAAAATTCCGCAACATAGTTCGCGCAGGACTCCTCATTCTTATTGTTCAAATCATCTGGGGAGCCTTTGTGGCAGGCCTGGATGCCGGATGGATCCACAATACCTGGCCAACAATGAATGAAGGAAAGTGGATTCACGAGACGGTCTATATGGAGCAAAATCCGGTGTGGAAAAATTTTGTGGAAGGAAAAAGCGGGGTGCAGTTCATACATCGATATCTTGCCTATGTTGTAGTTGGTTTTATCTTCTACATCTGGTACAGATCACGAAAAATGGACCTGACTGTACTTCAAAAAAGAGGTGTAAATAGTTTACTTGTTCTGGTATTTCTTCAGTTTTTGCTGGGTGTTTTCACTTTGATCTTAGCCGTTCCGGTTTGGCTGGGTGTCACTCACCAGGTGGGAGCATTTTTCCTGCTAACGGCGATGACCTACACTTTGCACAGATTTAGCAGATAATCCCGATTTCTCATCTAAAACTGTATCTTTGCAATCCAAATTTTTACAACTATGCTTTACAGATTCAGAGTAATTCTTGATGCGGAAGAAGATGTGTTTCGGGATATAGAAATATTGTCTGACAGCACTTTAGAAGATTTTCACAATACAATTCTCCAGTCTTTTGGTTTTGACGGAAATGAAATGGCTTCATTTTACATAAGTGATGACGACTGGAATCAAGGCGAGGAAATTTCCCAGTTCGACATGGCCGAAGGAGGAAGTTCCATTAGGCTTATGAACGAAACTTCGCTCGATGACGTTGTTTCTGAAACACAAACCAAACTTATCTACGTCTACGACTTTCTAAGCATGTGGACCTTTATGGTGGAGCTTGCTGAAATTGCTGAACCCGAAGCGGGAATGGATTATCCTAATCTTATGTTCGTTCACGGCCAGTTGCCCAATGCTGCCCCGGAAAAAGAATTCACAGCCGAAGAAGATGAAGGCCTCATTAATTTTGATGACGATCTTGACATTGATGATTTTGACGATCTTTCGTTTGACGAGAATTGGAACTAAACCGGTGATCCAAAAAGGGCATTTCCCTCAGTCTTTTCCTGTTCATAATTTTTCAGAATATTACCTGAAACACATGCTGTAGTTTACTATAATTGTGCCTGCCATTTATAATGCTTTCTTTTTAGAAATGTCCAGACAATGGAAACTTTACGGTGACTAAAACAACATATCTCATATATGATCAATTTATATAATGCCCAAATCGAATCTCTCTCCATTCATAGAGTGGGAAACAAAAGCAGGAATGAAAACATCTTTCTTTCTGAACAACCTTTTCAACTTAATGACGAGATCACTCCGCTTATCAAGGAATATTTTCTAAAATCTTTCAGGGAAAAAGAAGAAAATTATTTTCAGTTCACTAATGAGGTAGATGTTGATTTCAATCCGCTTTTTGAGCTCTCCAACAAAATTTTTGATGATCCAAAAGACATTCATGCAATGTCAAAAAAGATCACCACTCTGTTATTCGAGCAATCTTCCCATCCTCATATCAAAAGCGGGGAAGTTTATGTAGTTTATTTTGAAAATGTCATGCTTGACAATGAAAAGACGTCTGCGATTGGCATTTTTAAATCGGAATTAAAACACGATTTCCTTCAGTTCAGGGAAAAAGAGACGATCCTGGAAATGATCGTGCAGCAGGGTATTAACCTGAGCAAACTTGACAAAGGTGCATTGATCTTCAATAAAAACCGCGAAGATGGTTACAAGATCCTTTCTGTAGACTCAAATAAATACGATACAAAATACTGGCTGGAGAACTTTTTGGGAGTAGATGTTTTGGCTGATGAGAATTTCCACACAAAGAAGTACCTCAAATTCTGTCAGAATTTCGCCAAGGATGTGGTTCTTCCTGCGGAAGACAAAAAAGAGGAAGTAATGTTCATGAACCGAAGTGTAGATTACTTTGCCAAAAATGACGATTTTGAAGAGACTGCTTTCCTGAACTCGGTCATGGACAACCCGGATCTAATTCCGGAATTTCAGAATTACAAGACCGAAAAAGCTCCAAAATACAAGATTGAAGATCTTACCAATTTCCCCATTTCGAACACTGCGGTGACGGCAGCCAGGAAATCTATTAAAAACCACATTATCCTGGACACAAACATCCAGATAAAGATGGATTTCATCAACCCGGAATCTGCCGAAAAATTCGTGGAAAAAGGTTGGGATGAAGAGCGCCAAATGTATTATTACCTTGTCTATTTTAACAAAGAGCAGAAGAGTTAATTACACCAGCCGCTTCATGTTCACATCCTCGTAATTGCGTTTAACAAAATCTAACGCAGTGCGAAGGATTTGCCCCATGGAACGCGCTCTTTTAAATTTCATATCATTAGAAAGTTCATAAAGCTCCTTCCGGAGCTTTTTTACATTGTCCTGGGTTGAAATTTCATCATTCAAGATACATCTCATCAATTCTTTGTACCTGGTTTGCGCATTAATGATCCTTTTCGCAAGTAAGGAACGTTCTTCTTTACGATATTGTTCTATAGATGATTCCTGCAACTTATCTGCGACCAGCTGCACCATTTTAAAATTCTCTTTAAAGAACTGCGGTCTGTAAATTTTTAAACTTCCTTCATAAGATTGCTGGTCAAAGTCTATGGCTCTTATCTGGTATTCCACATGATCAAAGTCGTGGGTAGGGATGATCACGTAATTATAAGAACGCATATCTCCCAAGAGCCTTATCGTACACCGTTCATTAAATTTAACGAACTGTTTGGCGATTTGTGTTTTTGCCCGGTCATCACACTGCGGAAGCTCATCATCTATAAAAACATCTCCCGGAATGCCGGCAATATGTTCTTCTATAAGCGTGTCCCGATATACAAGAAAGTTGATTCGGTGTGGAGAAAGAATGTGCTCAAATTCAAGTCCGTAAATTCGGGAAGCATCTGCCCTTTTCACATAGAAATATGTAAAACTGTCGTTGAGAACGTTCCTTATCTTTACCCGGAAAGGTTTTGAATTTCCGAAGGTGCAGTAGTCAATGGCGTCTACATTTAAAAATTCCAGGGAATCATCACTCCCATCAGAATGAAGGATCGTATATACCTTTTTCAGGCTTACATCAATGTCTTCTCTCTCATAATCAGGATAATAGCAACGCACCCAAAAAGTATCTTCGTCGTGCTGGTCATAGACAACTATAGAGCCGGAGAACCTTAGCAAATCTTCGTAGAAAACAGGAATTTTAATGTTTCGGTTATATTTTGCCAAATACTTATGGAAACGATCATTTACAGGAAAAGAAGGCTTCTTTTTTGACATCAGTTTATCGGGCATACCAGGTGGTTTTCCTCAAAAATAACACTTCTTTTTTATTGGCCTTGTAACAAAACGTTAACTTGGTCGTCAAATGTTAAAAAACCAGCCTCTTATTTTGGAAACAATTCTTACCTTAAATAATCTAACGAAAAAATATGGTCCTGTTACTGCTGTAAAAGACCTTTCCTTTACGATTGAAAAAGGAAATGTCTACGGCATTTTAGGACCTAATGGAAGTGGAAAATCGACAACCCTTGGAATCGTCCTGAACGTGGTCAATAAAACCTCAGGAGATTTTCAATGGTTCAACGGGACCGAATCTACCCACGAAGCCTTGAAGAAGGTGGGTGCCATCATTGAACGTCCAAACTTCTACCCATACATGACGGCTTCCCAAAACCTGAACCTGGTTTGCAAGATCAAAGATGTTTCGCCAGATAAAATTGATGAAAAGCTGGAGATCGTAGGGCTTTTGGACCGAAAGGATAGTAAGTTCCGTACTTTTTCACTCGGGATGAAGCAGCGCCTGGCAATCGCCTCTGCCCTGCTCAACGATCCCGAAATCCTTATTCTTGATGAACCCACAAACGGACTGGATCCTCAGGGGATTCACCAGATAAGGGAAATCATCACCAAAATTGCAGGTCTTGGCACCACGATCTTACTTGCTTCTCACCTACTCGACGAAGTTGAAAAAGTTTGTTCACATGTGGTTATTATTAGAAAAGGGGAGAAATTGTACAGTGGCCGTGTGGATGAAATGAATGCCAGCCACGGATTTTTTGAACTCAAGGCGGCAGACAATGCTCTACTGGAAACTATCTTAAAAGAACACAAGTCCTTTGGGAAAATTATCCAAAAAGGGGATTCTGTCACCGCATTCTTAAATGAACCTATGGATGCCCAAACCCTTAATACCGTTCTCTTCGAAAAAGGAATCGTTCTGTCACATTTAGTGAAACGAAAAGAAAGCCTTGAAGAACAATTCCTACAGTTAACCAACCAAATCTCTGCTTAATGTTACGACTACTCTCTATAGAATTCCATAAACTCCGTTTCAGCAGATCAGCTAAAGTGCTGGTTACCACATATTTTATATTAATTACTTTTATTGCTTTAATAGCCTCCATTGAATTTAGTTTTGGAGGCGCTACTTTTCGTGTTGCCGATCAGGGGATCTTTAATTTCCCTTTCATCTGGCACTTTAACAGCTACATCGCGGCAACCTTAAAGCTTTTCCTGGCCATTGTTATCGTTTCCATGATGTCCAACGAATACAGCAACCGAACACTAAAACAGAATTTAATTGACGGCTTGAGCAAAAAGGAATTCGTCCTTTCAAAATTCCTAACCGTACTTGTATTTTCGCTCCTTTCTACGGTATTTCTATTTATAGTTTCCCTAATCTTGGGACTAAGTTTTTCAGATTATACTGAAATATCCATTATCTTTTCAGATATGGAATATCTCTTTGCATATTTCATAAAACTTACCGGTTTTTTCACCTTCTGTATGTTCCTGGGTGTCCTGGTGAAACGTTCGGCTTTTGCGCTGGGCTTCCTTTTTATCTGGTGGATCCTGGAAAGCATCGTGAATGGATTGTTACGCTGGAAGGTTTTCCGAGGGCAGGATACTGCAGATCATATTGTTCAATTTTTTCCGCTGGAATCCATGAGCATTTTGGTAAAAGAACCCTTTTCCAGACTGGGTGCAGTGCAAACGGCAGCGACTCAATTAGGATCGGAGTTCAGCAAAGATTACGGTATTCATTGGTACCAGTTATTGATCGTTATTATCTGGACGGTAATTTTCATGTACCTGTCTTTCGCCTTGCTCAAAAAAAGGGATTTATAACAGGTTTTCTTCTGAAGTATTTAAGCTGCTTTAACCTGGTGCTAACATATTTGGCAGGGGCTGCAGTTTGAATAGGCGGGAATATTCAGTATTTTTGCGGACTAAGAAAGTCCTCATGAAATTTAGCGTAAAATCAGAATTTAAACCTACCGGTGACCAGCCGCAAGCCATAAAACAGCTTGTACAGGGAATTGATAAAAATGAACGTTATCAAACCCTTCTTGGAGTAACGGGTTCCGGGAAAACCTTTACCGTGGCTAATGTCATAGAGGAAGTACAGCGACCAACGCTGGTACTGGCACACAACAAAACCCTCGCCGCCCAGCTTTATTCGGAATTTAAGCAGTTTTTCCCGGACAATGCGGTAGAGTACTTTGTAAGTTACTATGATTACTATCAACCGGAAGCTTTTATTCCCACTTCCGGAACGTACATTGAGAAGGATCTTTCCATCAATGAAGAAATTGAAAAGCTTCGCTTAAGCACCACCTCTTCCCTGCTTTCCGGAAGACGGGATGTGATCGTGGTAGCATCGGTTTCCTGTCTGTATGGTATTGGAAACCCGGTGGAATTTAAAAAGAACGTGGTTTCCATTCAACGGGATATGGAAATCTCCAGAACAAAATTACTGCACAAACTGGTACAAAGTCTTTATTCCCGGACCGAGGCAGAGTTTAACCGCGGAAATTTCAGGATTAAAGGAGATACGGTAGATATCTTTCCAAGTTATGCAGATAATGCTTTCAGAATTCATTTTTTTGGAGACGAAATTGAAGAAATTGAGGCTTTTGATCCTGCAACCAATGAGGTGATTGAAAAATATGACCGGCTGAATATTTATCCGGCAAATATGTTCGTGACTTCGCCCGATGTTTTACAGGGCGCCATTCGGGAAATTCAGGATGATCTCGTAAAGCAGGTTTCGTACTTTCAGGATATTGGGAAACATCTGGAAGCAAAGAGGCTGGATGAACGTACCAATTTTGACCTTGAAATGATCCGGGAATTAGGGTATTGCTCCGGAATTGAAAATTACTCCCGTTACCTGGACGGAAGGTTGCCGGGCACACGCCCTTTCTGTCTGCTTGACTACTTTCCCGATGATTATTTAATGGTCGTGGATGAAAGTCACGTCACCATTCCGCAGGTACATGCCATGTATGGCGGAGACAGGTCCCGGAAAGAAACTTTGGTAGATTATGGTTTCAGGCTTCCGGCAGCAATGGATAACCGGCCTCTGAAGTTTGAAGAATTTGAAGCGCTTCAGAACCAGGTGATCTATGTAAGTGCCACTCCGGCAGATTATGAACTTCAGAAAACGGAGGGATTGTATATTGAACAGGTAATACGTCCTACGGGATTATTAGATCCTGTAATAGAAGTCCGGCCAAGTCTCAACCAGATCGATGATCTTATTGAGGAAATGCAACAGCGCATTGAAAAAGATCAGCGCATCCTGGTTACCACACTTACCAAGCGAATGGCCGAAGAGCTCACAAAATATCTTAGTCGAATCAATATTCGGTGTCGCTATATTCATAGTGATGTTGATACACTTGAAAGAGTAGAGATCATGCAGGATCTTAGAAAAGGGATTTTTGACGTACTGGTAGGAGTTAACCTGCTGCGGGAAGGACTCGATTTGCCGGAAGTATCGCTTGTAGCCATTCTTGATGCCGACAAGGAAGGATTTCTTCGTAGCAACCGTTCGCTCACACAGACCATAGGACGGGCAGCGCGCCACCTGGAAGGCAAAGCGATCATGTATGCTGATAAGATAACTGACAGCATGCAAAAGACCATTGATGAGACAAATTATCGCCGGGAAAAGCAAATGAACTACAACACCAAAAATGGCATTACACCAACTGCTTTAAAAAAGTCATTTGAAAATTCCCTCGTGAAGCGTAAAGCCGAACCTTACGAAGTAGAAATCGCACCAGATCTTAAAGCTGCGGAAAAGGAAACTGAGTATTTCAGTAAAAATCAGCTCGAGAAAAGGATCAGGGAAAAAAGAAAGGCAATGGAAGCTGCTGCCAAAGAACTCGATTTTATGGTTGCTGCACGGTTAAGAGATGAAATAAAAATGTTACAGGGAAAAGTTCAGGAAGCCAATTAATTTTAACTTTTCTTATAGTATTTTCTTGATTTTTAATGAAATAGTTTTAATACTTTTAATTCTCCCTACAACCTAAAACGAATTCTTGCCTCCCGCAAAGATGAACTGTTGTGGTAAAAAAATACGCGTTAATTTTGCTCTTTTTAGGGCTCTCTTCTAATCTTTTTGCACAGGTTGGAATAAATACTATTGATCCTAAAGCTCAGCTTGATATTACCAGCAGCAATGAAATTGCTCCGGGCATTACAGATGGTATTCTTATTCCCAGAATAGCAGATTTCCCTGCCAGCAATCCTACTGCAGACCAGCATGGAATGATGGTATTTCTCAACAAAAGTCAGCTGGGCCATCTCGAGGGTTTTTACTACTGGAACCATACCCTGGGACAATGGAAGCCAATCATAGGTGACGTTTTTGCCAGTTTTTATAAAGTCGGTACACAACAACCTTCCCAAAGTATCAATGAATCCATTTTTAGGATGGGAAACGTAAGCCTGGGCGCAGAATCTGATTTTGTAAAACTAAAGGTGACTCTAAGTGCGCAGGAAAATCATAATACAAAAACAGCCCTGGAAGTAGAAAACCTCAGCTCATCACCCAAAAATGTCACTTACGGGATCGTTTCTACGAACAGGAGTATTACTTCAGATAAAAAATACGGTATTAAAAACTATGTAAGTGCAGAGGGCGAAGGCATTCATTACGGCATTTACAATGAAACCTTTCAAAAGACAAATGAAGAGATCTACGGAATCTATAACAGCGTAGGAAAAACATTCGGATCAACGAAGAATCATTATGGAATTTACTCCACTATAGGAAGCGCCCAGGGAAATGGTATGATCTACGGGATTTACAGTGCTGCCATTGGAAACATCCCGAAAAATGTTTTTGCCGGCTACTTTGCCGGTCGGCTCGGAGTGGGCTATTCTCCTGCAGAAGAATACATTCTTCCCGGGTCACGCGGCCAGGCGGGACAGGTATTGGTACAGGAAGCTTCGGGAGAATTAAGCTGGAAACATCAGGGAAATCAAAACTACACCTCAACAACTTCCACTACAGGAAATTATATAATACCAGATGATGTTTATACCCTACGTATCAACAATACCCTTAGCTCTATAACCTTGCCCGATGCCAACAGCAACAAAGGAAGAATCATAGTGCTGGTGGGTTGGCCAGGAAACTCTCAGAAGAATCTCGTATTCCTTCCCGGCAATGATCTTCTAGACATTAGGACGAATACGCCTGTAACCACCATTAGCGGTGGCGAAGTCCTCACCATACAAAGTACAGGAACCTCTGGCAGATGGATTGTAATCAGCCGGTAAAAACGGAAACAAAAAACGCCCTCTTCAGGGCGTTTTTCTTTTTAAAATTTTAAGTTTTAAGAAATCTCAATCATTCTTTTAGCCTGTACTTTTGCCTCTTCCTTCTTTGGAAGATTGATCTCAAGTACGCCATTGTTATAAGCCGCAGATATCTTTTCACCGTCTACAGTATCTGGAAGACTAAATGCTCTTTTAAAGCTGCTGTAGCTAAATTCCTTTCTGGTGAACTTTCCATTGTTTTCTGAAACTTCATTCTCCTTTTTTACTTCAGAAGAAATTGTCAACACATCATTATCTAATTCAATATTAAAATCTTCTTTGGTCTTACCGGGAACTGCCACTGCAACTAAGAAATTGTCATCAGTTTCCTGAATATTTACTGCAGGAATGCTGGTTCCAATACTATTCACGTTAGTAGTGCCTCCTAACCAGTCTGTTTTAAACATATCGTCAAAAACTGAAGGAAGCCAATTGTCCGGATTTCTTTTTACTAGGTTCATAACTGTATAATTTTATGGTTTAACTTCTATTATTAATTTCAACTATTCCCAGACAAATTAAATACCATATCTAAAAAACTGCCTTTTTGGCGTCTTAAGCACACATAAAAGTGTCATTTTGACATATTTAACTACATTAAAAGAATCTTGAGCTGCTAATTAGAAGCAAACAGTTCTAAAAATTGTCATTACTTCCGTACTTTTGCCGTAGAAACTCCTCTATATGGCTTTATCAAATAATGATATTTTTAAAAAACTAAGGGTTGCATTAAAACTACGGGATGATGATATCGTCCACATTTGCTCCCTCGTAGATTTTAAAGTTACCAAAAGCGAGATTGGAGCTATTTTTAGAAGCGAAGATCACCCTAAATACATGGAGTGTGGAGACCAATTCCTTCGGAATTTTTTAAACGGGCTTGTCATTCATATGCGTGGCCCCCTTCCAAAAAAGGAGAAAAAATGACTGGTAATATAAATGTAAGTGCAGAGAAAAGGATATTGTCTTCAGCTGAAGTACAAAGGCTAAATAGTAAGTATAAACCCCTAAACTTACATGAGCGTATAAAGGAATTGTACCATGATTTTGATCCTTCAGAAGTCATGCTCACCAGTTCTTTTGCCGCAACTTCGGCTTTCCTGCTAAAGCTTTTTTCAGAAGTCAAGAATGATCAAAAAGTATATTTTATTGATACAGGTTATCATTTTGATGAAACCCTGGAGTATAGAAAGAAACTGTCTAAGTTGTATAATCTAAAAGTGAAATCATTGAGTGCTTTAAAAGAGGAACATGATTTTACCCGCCGCGATGAAACCTGGAAAAAGAATCCCGATTTCTGTTGTTCCATAAATAAGGTGAAACCGCTGGAAATGATTAAAAAGAATTATACTGTTTGGGTATCGGGTCTTATGGAATGGCAAAGCGATCACCGCGCCTCACTTGATATTTTTGAGAACAGGGGAGATATTTTAAAATTTTATCCACTTCTGGACGTCACCAGGAAAGAAAGAGACGATTTCATAGAAAAACATGATTTACCTTTTCATCCTTTAGTAGCAAAAGGCTATCACTCTATTGGCTGCAAGCACTGTACGGTCGCCGGGGAAGACAGGAGCGGAAGATGGAACAACAATCCTAAAACAGAATGTGGACTGCACCTCTAAAATGGCATTTTTGACAATTTAAGCATAATAAAAAAAACCGGGTGATGAGCCCGGTTTTTTTATTAATCAAGATGCCTCTCAGCGAACTGCCTCGACTTTTACAGGTAATTCATAAATTTTTCCTTCTACCCAACTTCTGCCAAAGACTCTGCGGTTTTGTAACCTTTTCATAAGAAATTCATTCACCTCCTCGTTGTCTGAATCAATAGAATGAACGTTAATTTCTTTATCTTCAGAAAGGGAAAAAACCATTCTTAGAGTGAAATCATCTTCCACAATTAAGTTAGATTTTACTAACATCTTTTCAATTTCAGAAGAAACTGATTTAGCATCTGCTTTAGGATCTGGGTTGGCGACCGTAGCGGTTGTAATTGTCATTGCTACTACTGCAAACAAAAGTTTTAAATGTCTCATAACTGTTTGATTTTTGATTAATGATGTTTATAATAAAGACCGTTTCACCGGAACAATCGTTACAGAGAATCATTTTTTTTAACATACTTTTAATATTTACTAAAAAGACATAAAAAAACCCCTGAAGTTTCAGGGGTTTCATATAGTTATATTCTGTTGCTTACGCGAGCACTTTCTGAACTTTATCTGCAGCTTCCTGAAACTCCACCGCACTTTCTACGGCAAGTCCGCTGTTGTCAATTAATTCTTTGGCGACATCGGCATTTGTTCCTTGCAGACGTACAATAATTGGCACCTGGATTGCATCTCCCATGTTCTTATAGGCATCCACAATTCCCTGGGCTACACGATCACAACGTACAATCCCTCCAAAAATATTAATTAGAATGGCTTTTACGCTTTCGTCTTTCAGGATAAGTCTAAAAGCTTCCTCTACTCGTTTTGCATCGGCAGTACCTCCAACATCAAGGAAGTTTGCAGGCTCTCCTCCTGCTTGCTTGATAAGATCCATGGTAGCCATTGCAAGACCGGCTCCATTCACCATACACCCCACATTTCCGTCGAGATCAACATAGTTAAGACCTACTGCCTTCGCTTCTACTTCTACAGGATTTTCCTCACGAATATCGCGCATTTCAGCATAATCCTTATGACGGAAAAGTGCATTATCATCTAAAGTAACTTTAGCATCAACAGCCATGATCTTGTCATCACTGGTTTTTAACACCGGATTAATTTCAAATAATGAAGAGTCTGATTTTTCAAAGGCTTTGTATAATGACATTACGAATTTTGTCATTTCCTTAAAAGCAGTACCACTCAATCCCAAATTGAAAGCAATCCTTCTTGCCTGGAAAGGCATCAATCCTGTTGCAGGATCTATTTCTTCAGTAAAAATAAGATCAGGTGTTTGCTCTGCCACTGTTTCTATATCCATTCCACCTTCAGTAGAATACATGATCATGTTCTTTCCGGTAGCACGATTTAGAAGTACAGACATATAGTATTCATCGGGTTCATTTTCCCCGGGATAATACACATCTTCAGCAACCAATACCTGGTGAACTTTCTTACCTTCAGCCGAGGTTTGAGGTGTAACAAGATTCATCCCAATGATTTGTCCTGCCATTTCTTCAACTTCCTGAAGGTTCTTTGCAAGTTTTACACCGCCACCTTTACCGCGGCCACCTGCATGAACCTGTGCTTTGATAACATGCCAGCCGGTACCGGTTTGTTCTGTGAGTTTTTTCGCAGCTTCAACTGCTTCTTTTACATCCTGCGCCACAATACCTCTTTGTATGCGAACGCCAAAACTGCTTAAAATCTCTTTTCCCTGATATTCATGTATATTCATAATGAGGTGTTTCTTCAGTATTAGTTATGGTTCACAAAAGTAACAAATGTTCTAGGAATGTACCAATCTTTTTTGGGAATAGACCTTTGCACACAAAGTTCAGAAGAACACTACTTTTTCACATTAAAACTTCTGCTAACAGCCCCACAACTCTTACCAGCCAAAAATGTGCAAAAACATCCTTCTTTCAGAAGAAGGAGCGCTGACTTCAGAATATAACAATCTGTTAGAATTCGTTATTTTTCAGTCGGTCTTACCAAAATTTGAGAAATCTCCTGTACTTTTGCCAATTATTATCTTTACACTAAAAAAATGACTCATCAAGATTTACTTCAGGTTGCAGAAGAATTTGGCCACCCGGTTTACGTATATGATGCCGGCAAGATCATTTCCCAATACAATCGGCTACAATCAGCTTTTAAAGAGGTTAAGGACCTGCGAATAAATTATGCTGTTAAAGCATTGTCCAATATTTCGGTGCTGCGATTGTTTAATAAGCTTGGTTCTGGTCTGGACACTGTTTCTCTTCAGGAAGTAAAACTGGGACTGGAAGCAGGCGTTGATCCCGCAAAGATCATATATACTCCAAACGGCGTTTCTTTAGAAGAGATCGAAGAAGTTGCTGCCCTGGGCGTTCAAATCAACATTGACAATCTTTCCATTCTGGAGCAATTCGGAACAAAACATCCGGAAGTGCCGGTTTGTATACGGATTAATCCGCATGTGATGGCAGGTGGAAATACCAACATTTCTGTAGGACATATAGATTCAAAATTCGGCATTTCAATTCATCAAATTCCCCATACGCTCAGGATCGTGGAAAATACCGGGATGAATATCAATGGAATTCATATGCATACCGGAAGTGACATTCTGGATATTGATGTATTCCTCTATGCTTCGGAAATTCTTTTTGACACTGCAAAGCATTTCAAAGACCTGGAATTTCTTGATTTTGGAAGCGGCTTTAAAGTACCTTATAAAGAAGGGGATATTGAAACAAATATTGAAGAGCTTGGTGAAAAGCTGACAAAGCGATTTAAAGATTTTTGTAAAGCTTACGGAAGAGACCTCACTCTTGCTTTCGAACCCGGCAAGTTCCTCGTAAGTGAAGCAGGAAAATTCCTTGTAAAGGTAAATGTCATCAAACAAACCACCTCTACTGTTTTTGCGCAGGTAGATAGCGGATTCAATCATTTAATAAGGCCCATGCTTTACGGTTCAAGGCATGAGATACACAACATTTCAAATCCTAAGGGCCGGGAACGATTCTACTCTGTAGTGGGTTACATTTGCGAAACCGACACCTTTGCGAGCAATCGCAAAATTGAAGAGATCAAGGAAGGAGATATCCTGGCTTTTAGCAACGCAGGAGCTTATTCTTTCTCTATGGCCAGCAATTATAATTCAAGATACCGCCCGCCGGAAGTTCTATGGTACGAAAATAAAGCATATCTTATTAGGGAAAGGGAAACTTTTGAAGACATTATAAGAGGACAAGTAGCGATAGAATTTAATACCGTGACGGCGGAAAACGAATAAATCACGAGGCTGTTCAGAAAAATCATTTTCGGCAGGCCGGCCCTTAACAGATGGGTTTTAGGTGCTCCACAAATTTTAAAAAATTCAATGGATTCTGAAATAAATTCAGAATGATGTCATTCCATTCAGTTCTGAACAGCCTCTCTTTTAAATTCCAGTTTTTAGCAAAAGCAAAGATTGATTTACCTGTCATCTAAAAAGGGCATTTTAAGAGCTATTTATTCTCCCATAAATTTCTTGTTAAACATGAAGATATCTTTCCATGCCCAGCCGGCGCTATGAAGGGAAGCACCAATTTGCCTGTCCTTCTCCTCATTCTGGTCATAATTTTCTCCATATTTCATCCAAAAATTTCGTAACTGGTACAATTCCTCGCTGTCATGTTCATAGTCATCTGCATGCACAAGGCTCATACGCAGGTTGTGCTCTATAGTTCTTAGCACCGCACTAATGCTTACATACTGTTCAGAATCTTCAGAATAGTTGCTACGCAGCACCATAAGGACTTCATAGAGACTGGCTATCTGCACTTCAATGGCATGATTTCTTTTACGGGTAAGAAAATGGTTTACTACAGGAAAAGCGAGATAATTACTGGAGTTAGAGATAATAAGCTGGCGTAAATCACTGCTCTTTTCAGTAAATGAAGAAAGATTTTTATCAACAGTAAAGAATTTATACAGTTCTTCAATATCGCTTCCCATAGTGTCTATATAGAATGCCAGCTTTTTCTTATCCAGAAGTGAAGTGATGACAGACAAAAGATAAGCAAGTGCCGTTGTCAACAATATGAAACCTGAAAAAGATATAAGCCCCGAGAGAAACCTGCTTAAATCATTTCCCGGGACGAAATCACCAATTCCGAGAGTAGAAAGTACGAAACAGGTATAATAAAAACGTTCGGTAAGATCTGCCGGCAACTTTGTTGCTCCATTGATCACCATATTTTCCTCACTTAGAAAAATAAGGTAAGCTCCACCCGTGAGCAGCGTAAGCCAGCAAAGTGTCGTCACTAATAAATGAATGAGTCCGGAGAAGTTAAATATACTCCTGCTTTTGTTGGTAAGAATGATCCTGGAAAGCCATGTATTAATTTTTCCTGAAATGTACCAGTAACCGTTTCCTGAAAGCGTAGTGTGGAAAAAATCATAAAAAGTAACTCCCATGAGTATGAATCCACCACTCATAATTAGAATTTCCTGTATTTCCATAAAAACAAGATAATTAAAAGGCTCCTTAAAATTATCTTATAAGACCTTAAAATTTTTACAAGACTGCTGCTGCATTCCATTCCCTCCGGCAAAAAATCCGTATCTTAAATGATATCAACACATTAACCGAAAACATTGAGCTATGTCAACAATAACATCTAATCTTACTTCTCAACCCGATATTTCTGCAGCACCTGTAAAACCACTTGAAAATTCTAAAGACCTTGATCCCTTAATTGGGAGAATTGGAGATTCCAAATATGTTTTACTCGGCGAGGCCAGCCACGGCACACATGAATATTACACCTGGAGAGCAGAAATTTCCAAAAGGCTCATTCAGGAAAAGGGATTCTCATTTGTCGCGGTCGAAGGAGACTGGCCAGATTGTTATATGATCAATCGCTGGGTGAAGGACCTGCCAAATTCGGGTGACTCTATTAAGGAAGTACTTCAAAATTTTAAACGCTGGCCTACCTGGATGTGGGCGAACTGGGAAATTGCGGCCTTTGCCGAATGGATGAAAGAATACAACCAAGAGCTAAAACCTAAAGATAAAATCGGCTTTTACGGGCTGGATGTCTACAGCTTATGGGAGTCGCTTGAAACCATTGTGAAGTATCTGGAAAAAGAAGATCCACAAACCGCTCAACTTGCCAAACAGGCTGCAGACTGTTTCGAACCCTACCGAAAAAACGATTCTTACGTTACTGCCTACCGCGGAATGGAACAGCACTGCCGCGATGAAGTGGTGGAATTACTAAAAGAAGTACGCGGAAACGTAGAAAAATATAATGACGAGCGTGAAGCCGGTTTAAACGCCGAACTCAATACGCTTGTCATGAAAAATGCTGAAAAATATTACGAAGCCATGTCTTCCTTTGATAATTCCTCGTGGAATGTACGCGACACGCACATGGTAGAAACGCTTAACACCTTAATGGACTTTCACGATGAAGATGCGAAAGTAATCGTATGGGAACACAATACCCACATTGGTGATGCGCGTGCCACAGATATGGCCGCACATGGAATGCACAACGTGGGACAGCTGGTACGGGAACAACACCAGGACGATGGTGTGGTACTGGTAGGTTTTGGTTCTTATGAAGGAACTGTAATTGCAGGAGAATTCTGGGGCGGAGAAATGAGAGAAATGCAGCTTCCCAAAGGCATTGAAGGCAGTGTGGAAAGAATGTTGCATAAACAGGGCGCTACCAATAAACTGCTCATTTTTGATGATGATTCTTTTTTAAAAAAGGCATTTCAGGAACGTATTGGTCATCGTGCCGTTGGCGTGGTTTATGATCCTCACAGGGAAAGAGGAAATTACGTACCTTCAAAACTTTCAGAAAGATATGATGCTTTTCTTTACATAGATAAAACCCGCGGACTGCATCCGCTACATTTAAAACCCGACGGAAGTAAAACTCCGGAAACTTATCCCTTCGGAATATAAAACCACATGAAAATTAAAGTACTTGGGAGCAGGGGAAAAATTGAACCCTCTGCTCCAAAATATCAAAATCACAGCGGATTCTTAATCGACGACAAAATTCTCATTGATGTTGGGGAAAGGGAGTTTATGTCAACAAATCCCGAAACCATCGTGTTCACTCATTTTCATCCCGATCACGCTTATTTTATTCCTGAAGAAGAAAAATTCACTCCTGAAATTCCCCTTTTCGGGCCGCAGGAGCATCCGCTTATCCCAAATCTCAAAGTAATCTCCGGAAAATTTGATATTCTGAACTACAGCTTTACACCGGTGCCTGTTATTCACGCATTAAAGCTGAAATCATTAGGTTACATTGTTGAAAAAAACGGAAAAAAGGCATTTTTCACCGGTGATGTTGCCTGGATTGAAAAAGTACATTTACAGCAAATAGGAAAAGTGGATGTAGTGATCACCGAGGCCACAATGATCAACAAAGGCGGGAGAATAAACCGTAAAAAAGATAAAATTTTTGGCCATACAGGTGTGCCCGACCTGGTGCGGATATTAGGTCCACTTACGAACAGGATCATTTTTTCCCATTTTGGAGACTGGTTCTTTGAAAATGTAGAAAAGAATCCCGAAAAATTGAAGGAATTTTCCACTGCAGAGCTGGAAATAATTCCGGCTTATGACGGACTGGAATTTAGCTTCTAAATACCCTTTTTGAATAGCTCCTTTAACTGCCGGGCATTTTCTGGTGCATTTGTGTGGATGTCATTATTGAAATAAATGTACACTTCCTTCGCGCCGGAATTTTTGATCTTCGTGTACCATTCCATTAATTCTTTTTCCGAATAAAGATAATCATACCAGTCCTTGGCTTCCCCGTGAAACCGGACGTATCCAATGTCATTGGTCACGATCATATCATCGGGATGTTCGGGACTAGAAATTGAACAAAAGCTTACGTTGTGTTCCTTCAGGATTTCATAAACTTCTTTGTCATACCAGGATTCATTGCGAAACTCCAGTACATTTTTAAAAGCAGGGTCCATGTCCTTACAAAACTCAACAAGCTTTTCATCATTCCGCTTCAGGTTAGGCGGCAGCTGCCATAAGATGCAACCAAGGTTCCTTTTCAGTAATCTGGCTAAATCCTCAAACTGTTTGACATTTTCGGCAATGTCTTTTAATTTCTTTCGGTGCGTGATATAACGATGCCCTTTTAGAGTAAACTGAAAATCATTTTCAGCAGTTTCACGCCAGTTGTTCAAACCCTTTTCCCGCGGAAATCTGTAAAACGTGTTGTTGATCTCCACCGTATCAAAAATGGAGGAATAATATTCCAGCCACTTTCGCTGCGGCATTTTTTCGGGGTAGAATTTCCCGCGCCAGTCTTTGTAGTTGTAGCCGGAGCAGCCAATATGCGCCTTCATGACAGCTCCTTTTGACAATTAGGACAAAAGTAAGTGCTGCGACCGGAAACCTTGATCATTTCCACCTTTCCGGAGCACTTTGGGCAATCTGCTCCCTCTTTTCTGTGGGGCGTAAGGTAATCGTCTGGCAGTTCAGTTCTACGGCCTTCGTTGTTAATGGCGGTTTTTAGAACGGTCCTCATTTTGGTATATATCCCCGACCTTTCCTTTTCTGAAAGCTTTTCGATTTTGGACTTTGGGTGTATCTGGCACTGGTACAGGATTTCATCGGCGTAGACATTTCCAATTCCGGAGATCGTATGCTGGTCTGTCAAGGCTCCTTTGATACTGCCTTTTTTCTCCTGAAGCAGTTTTTCAAATTCCTCCTTTTTTAATTCCAAAGCATCTTTGCCAAGGGAATTTTCCCTGGTGAAATCATCTACTCCCGTGGTGAGATAGATCTTACCCAGTTTTCTACGGCAGTCAAACGCCAGGTGATAGTTATTATTGAAGAAAATGATCATTTTTGAATATTTTGGCGGCTCCTGGTTTGAAAAATATTCAAGTTTGCCGGTCATCCCAAAATGAAAAACCAGCCAGGATGCTTCTTCCATCTTTAGAAAAAGGTATTTTCCCAGTTGCCGGCTTTCTGCAAAACTTTTTCCTTCTAAGGCATTCTTGAAATCTTTTTGAGGGTTTTGAAGTAGACTCGCATCGGGAAATTCCACCTTTGTGATCTTTTGGTGCAGCGAGGTATCGTCTACATATTTTTTGTAAAGCGCAATCTCCGGTAGTTCAGGCATGACAAAGGTTTTAAAAGAATGACTTTAATTTAAACAAATCTGCTGAAGCTTCAAAATAAGCCCGTCCTACATTTTCATTTTCCGAAGAAAATCAATAAATTACTAAAAGAGGAAAAATTAAAAATGCAGAAGAGAAACACCATTTTACAGGTATGTTGCGGAATATTTTTGCTCATACTCACCGGTTGCGGCCAAAAAAAATTCATGGAAAGAGAAAAAATAGTTTATCAGCAGAACAAAATCATTCCCACAAAAATTGAAGACGAGGCAAAAACTGCCCTTTCTTACTACCCTCAACTTGAGAATGTGAAAATTGAATTCAGGTTTAAAGAAAAGATAAAAAAATCTTTTATGCAGGCACAGCCTCAATTTTCCAACCTTTTTAGCGGGAAAAATAACCGGAGTTACTATGTTTTTATAAGTGAAAATCTCAACATTGAAGGAGAAGAGTTTTCTATAGATGATGTTCCTTCAGATGTTATTGTAGGCTGGCTTGGCCATGAACTCGGGCATATTATGGATTACCGTGAAAAATCTGCCATGGGTTTGGTGATCTTCGGAATACGCTATGTTTCCTCTTCCAATTACATCAAAAAGGCTGAAAGAGCAGCAGACACCTATGCCGTAAATCAGGGAATGGGAGAATATATCCTGAAGACCAAGAATTTTATCCTGAACAACTCTGAACTTTCTGAAGCTTATAAACAAAGGATTTCCAGGCTATATCTATCTCCTGAAGAAATCGTGGTTCTTGTAAACGAACTCGAAGAGGAAATGGAGGAAGATCTAAAAGAGGAAGAAAAAGAGCTTTAATTGCCATTTCTTTTGCCATGGAATTCTTGGGGTAAAATTTTTATCCATGGAGGTTTAAAATATTTTTTAAGAAGTGAAATATCCGAAAGTTATGGCATAATGGTTGATTCACGGCTATTCTTTTTAATATCCGAAATTCCAGCCAGAGAGGCCTTTTTTTATGAAAAAATTCGAAGTCAATTTTACATCCCGGGAGGTACAAAAATCGGGTATAATCAAGTCAGCAAAGCAGATTCTCACATTGACTTTGCTTTTTTTATTCATCGCCGGAAATTGGAGCTGTGCTGCAAAAAAAAGAATAGACGAAGAAAAGATCATTTACCAGGGCAACAAGACAATTCCCCTAAATATCTTAGAAGAGGCAAAGATCGCCCTCTCCCATTATCCTGAACTTGAAGATGTAGAAATTGAATTCATATAAAAAGGATATAAAAAATTCCTTCATGCAGGCACAACCACGGTTTGCAAACCTGTTCAAGGGTAAGAACAATCGCAGCTACTACGTTTTTATGAGCAATAAATTTCTTATAAAAAACGAGGAATTTTCTATGGCCGATGTTCCTTCTGAAGTTCTTTTAGGCTGGCTGGGCCACGAGCTGGGACATATTATGGATTACCGCAATAAATCTGCAATGCAGCTGGTGAAGTTTGGGTCACGGTATATTAGCTCGGAAAAATTTGTCAAGAAAGCAGAACGCACAGCAGATACTTATGCCATTAACCACGGGATGGGCCATTATATTTTTGCTACCAAGGACTTTATTCTTAACCACTCCCATTTATCGGACTCGTACAAAAAAAGGAAGGCCCGTCTTTATCTTTCCCCCGAAGAGATCATGGCAATGGTAAATTACCTGGAGGATGAGCTTGAGCTTGAGGTTGAGCTTGAAGAAATTGAAGAAGAGGAAAGCTAAATAATGCTTAAGAATTAAACGCTGTTTATTGTTTACTTCTTGAATGAACGAACTTTTCCCAATCTGCGAATTTTTCTTCGTTCATCACCTTTTCCATTTTCACCTGTCCGCCTTTCTTCTTGTTCCTTTCACTCCAGCTATGAAAAACATCTGGGGTAACTGTCACCACCTCTACTCCTTTTAAGGCTTTTGAACGTGCAACTTTATAGTTCTTGTTTGCATCTTGTAAGCTTTGATCCAATGCTATTGCAAGATCTTCTTCCGAAGCATCACCTTCCATTCCCAGATACCATTTATGAATGAATTCACCGTCTTTCTTAATGGCAGCTATAGTAAACTCAGGAATTTTCACACCGAATTTTTTCTCAAGTTCCTGCACGGCATCATTCATTTTGTTGACCGAAAGCTGTGAACCCACAACGTTTAGAAAGAACTTTGTTCGCCCTGTAATACGTATTTCATGCCGTTCAACATCTGTGAATTTTATAGTGTCTCCAATAAGATATCTCCAGGCTCCGGAAACCGTACTTATTAAAAGAACATATTCTTCCTCTTCCTTCACATCTTTTAAGGCAACGACGGGCGCTTCAGGCTTCAGGGAACCATCCTGATTGATATATTCAGCTTTAAACGGAACAAATTCAAAATAAATTCCATTATCAAGAACAAGTTTCATAGAACGGGTTTGCGGGCGGGACTGGAAAGCCATAAATCCTTCAGAAGCCAAATAAGTATCAATTACCACCACGGGATGCGCAAGCAGCGCATTAAAGCTTTTTTCATAAGGTTCAAAAGCAACACCGCCCGTAGAATACACTTCCAGGTTGGGCCATATTTCATGAATATGGTTCACCTTATGGTACTCAATGATTTTTTTCATCATTAACTCTGTCCAGGAAGGAATTCCTGTGATGGCTCCAATATCCCATTTTTTGGCATTTTTTGCGATTTCCAGCACCCTTTCGTCCCAATCGTCAATTTCGGCGATTTCAACTCCGGGTTTATAAAAATTCCTGAACCAAAACGGGATATTGCTGGCACTTATTCCACTAATTTCCCCTTCTTCGTGATCTTCTTTTTTAGCTAAATCTGTCGAACTTCCCAGCATCATGATCTCTTTTTCAAAGAAGTCTGAAGGAAGATCGAAATTTGCCAGTGCTCCCACCTGTTTGATTCCGGTTTGGCGTATTGCTTCTACCATATCTTCAGTAACGGGAATTCGTTTACTGGATTTTCCCGTAGTTCCTGAACTTAAAGCAAAATAGGGTGGTTTTCCCGGCCAGGTCACATCCACTTCACCTTCGTGCATTTGGTGCCACCATTCGCGGTTGATCTTATCGTAATCAAAAAATGGCACTTTTTCAGCAAATTTTAATTTGATATCTTCTGCCTTCAGGATCTCCTCAAATTTATAGTGTTTACCAAAAGCTGTATCCTTTGCCTTTTCCAATAGATCCCGAAGTACTTCTTCCTGTGCCTCCAGTGCATCGGGTTCAGAAACCACTTTATCTCTTAGATCAATCAATCCTTTAATCAGGGAACCAATTATGGCCATGTCTTTTATTTTTTTGAGGGTTCAATTTATTTAAAACTGCATAAAGCACCATTACAGCATTGAGCAATTATTATTAATTTAACTAAAACTATACCTGATACTTCTTTTATTCTGTAAGAAAATTTTATCGGGAAAATATAGGTTTTTAATAATTTCCCGTATTTTGCACAAAATCACAATTTCTTGTTTTTTTTAAAAAAGCCCTGTTAAACAGGTTCAAACTTACATTTTATGACACCCAAAAACACCTCCCAAATTGCCCGTTACCCAATGGTTCCTTACGACGAGGCCTCTCCTGAAGTAAAAGCCATTTATGACGACACCATGAAGACGCTTCAACTTCCATTCGTTCTTAACTGGTTCAAATGCCAGGGAGATAATGCGACCTTGCTTAAAGGAAACTGGAGCAAACTTAAGAACACCCTCATGGAAGGAGAGGTGCCAAACGTGCTTAAACAACTCATCATATACAACGTATCTAATAAGAGAGGATGCCAGTACTGTTCTCATGCCCATGGAATATTTGCAGATAGTATGAGCTCCATGATTTCTGAAGAAGAAGGTTTTAAGGCGACAGAAAAAATGGATTCTCCCAGTATGCCGGTGAGTTATCGCACAGCCGTAAATGTAGTGACCAAAGCAGCTCTTCACCATCAGGATATTTCTGATGAAGATTTCGCTGAATTACAGGCAGCCGGGTTTTCCAGAAAAGAAATCCAGGAACTTATGGCCCAGGCAGATCTGGTGAATATGCTCAACACCATCGCAGATGTTTCGGGGATTAAAATCGACAACGAACTACTGGAAACAGCAGAGTAATTTTTTTTGCAACCAATTAGGCTCATTTGAACAACCAAACCTCACAGCGTTACAGGATTATTTATGAAGCTTACTCTAAATTTGCTAACGGAATTAACCGTTGCGGGTCTCTAGAAGAAGTAGCAGACGATCTTCAAAGGCATTTAAAGTATCTGCTAAATTTCCACTTTATAAGATTAGTCCTTCAGCAGGAAGATAAATTCCTGCTTTTGTCCATGTCCAGAAATGACATTCAATATGGCATTTTTGACAGGAATTCTTTGCTGCCTTACGAAAACGACTTGTTGGAAAAAGGCATTCCTTTAAAAACTTCAAAAATTCCTTCGGAATTATTTCCGGATGGTAGTGAGCTTTCCGAATTTTTAAATCCCGAATTATGGGGCTGGTCTTTTCACAAAAATGAAAGAGATTTTGTGGTTTCTCTAATTACCGATGAAACCAAACCATTCGCATCTAAAGATGTGGAGATTTTAAAACTGGTGACCGATTGTCTGGAAGCAAAATTTCAGGAGATCTTTTTAAAAAACCAGCTTGCACAAAAAAATGAATCGCTTTCAAGCGCTTACAGCACCATCAAAAAACAAAATGATCAAATACATGCAATCGTTGAAAATCAAAAGGAGATCATAAGGGAACGCACCCGCGAGATCGTGGAAAAAAATGAAAAGCTGCTCCATATTCTTGCTTTAAATGCCCACAATGTACGCGAACCTCTTTCCAGAATCCAGGGAATTGCACAGCTTTTTGAATTTATGGACGATAAATCCTGCAGGGAAGAACTTATCCCGAAGTTGAACACATCTGTGCATGAAATGGATGAAGTTTTAAAAGAAGTAATTGAAACAGCTTCGCGTGAACTGGCCACCTTAAAAGGGGAAAATCAATGAGCAAAATATATTTGATAGACGATCAACCCATAGCTAATTTTATAGCAAAAAAACTGCTTGAAATTGAAGGCTTTCAAGACAACGTTCAGGATTATACCAATCCTGTGGAAGCTTTTGAAATAGTAAAAACAGAAAAAAGTGCTGCCCTCATTTTTCTCGATCTCAATATGCCTGAAATGAATGGCTGGCAGTTTTTAGATGAAATGCGGCTGAAGGGACTGGAGCACAAGACCATCATCCTTACCTCCAGCACAAGCGAGCTGGATCGAAAAAGAGCCGGTGATTATCCTTTTGTGGTAGATTATGTGATCAAACCTCTCAACAAGCAAAAATTCACCCAGCTCGCCGCACACCTCGATCTTCTGAAATAGCAAAAAAAGCGGCATTCTAAATGCTGCTTTGAATTTTCAGGAGAAAAATGCTGAAAAATAAAGTTCAGCAATTGATTTTTTCAGAGGTAATTTTTCAGAAATTCGCAGACATGGAAATTCAGCCGAATCATAAAGCTTTACTTGATCTTTCACATGCTAAGATGCATTTTGGCAAGTATAAAGGCAGGTATTTATCTGAATTACCTGAATTTTACCTGGTTTGGTTTCGGCAACAGGGATTTCCAAAAGGAAAATTAGGTTCCCAGCTTGAGCAGGTGTTTGAACTTAAGGTAAACGGCATGGAGCACATCCTAAGAACCATCAGGCTTAAATATCCAAAATAGAAAGTGCTTCTAAAATGCCATTTTTGGATGGGTAAACCCTTAAAGTTTTCATAACATAAACTGCTGTGAATGGTTTCTTTTTCTATTCTTCTTTGTATTTTAGCGCCCTGAATACAACAACACAAATCATTCTTTAAAATGGCCGAAACCAAGTACATTTTTGTCACAGGCGGCGTTTCCTCTTCCCTTGGAAAAGGTATTATTGCTGCATCTTTGGCAAAATTGCTTCAAGCGCGGGGTTACAAGACCACTATTCAGAAACTGGATCCATACATCAATGTTGATCCGGGAACACTTAACCCTTACGAACACGGAGAATGTTTTGTAACTGAAGACGGCGCCGAAACCGACCTTGACCTGGGTCATTACGAGCGTTTTTTGAATGTGAATACTTCAAAGGCCAACAACGTTACCACGGGTAGAATTTACCAGAGCGTGATTGAAAAGGAACGCAGGGGCGAATTTCTGGGAAAAACGGTACAGGTAGTTCCGCACATCACAAACGAGATAAAAGAACGTATCCAGATCTTCGGAAAAACAGGAGAATATGATATCGTCATCACTGAAATTGGCGGAACTGTAGGAGATATTGAATCTTTGCCATATATCGAAGCAGTACGACAGTTAAAATGGGAGTTGGGCGACGAAAATGCCCTGGTCATTCACCTTACTTTGGTGCCATTCCTTTCGGCTGCCGGGGAACTAAAGACGAAACCGAGTCAGCATAGCATAAAAACACTCATGGAAAGCGGAATAAAAGCCGATATTCTTGTCTGCCGGACTGAGCATGAACTGGGAGATGACATTCGCAGGAAACTGGCATTGTTCTGTAACGTAAAACAGGAAGCTGTAATTCAATCTATTGATGCTTCAACGATTTACGATGTTCCAAATCTTATGTTACAGGAAGGACTTGATACTGTCACATTAAAGAAACTTTCGCTACCAGACGAGACTTCACCAAACCTTACGCAGTGGAACCAGTTTTTGGACCGTCATAAAAATCCGAAGCATGAAGTTACCATAGGGCTTATTGGAAAGTATGTTGAGTTACAGGATTCCTATAAATCTATTTTAGAAGCTTTTATACACGCCGGAGCGCACAACGAGGTGAAAGTCAATATTGAAAGCATACATTCTGAGTTCATCAATGACACGACCATCAAGAACAAGATCGCACATCTTGACGGAGTGTTGGTAGCACCAGGCTTTGGCGAGCGTGGCATTGAAGGAAAGATTGACGCTGTGCGCTTTGCCCGGGAAAACAAGCTTCCTTTTCTTGGAATATGCCTTGGAATGCAAATGGCGGTAATTGAATTTGCACGAAATGTGTTGCAGCTAAAAAATGCGAACTCCACTGAAATGGATCCCGACACACCGCATCCTGTAATTGATCTCATGGAAGAACAGAAAGATGTTACACATAAAGGAGGCACCATGAGACTAGGTTCCTGGGATTGCGAATTAAAAGAAGGCTCTCTTGCCAATAAGATCTACAACAAAACTGAGATAAGCGAACGGCACAGGCATCGTTTTGAATACAACAGCCAGTACTCGCATCAACTGGAATCTGCAGGAATGGTCAACACCGGAATAAATCCCAAAACAAAACTGGTGGAAATAATTGAAATTCCCGAGCATCCGTGGTTCCTGGGAGTACAGTATCACCCCGAGTATAAAAGTACTGTAGCCACTCCTCACCCATTGTTTATCAATTTTGTAAAAGCTGCAAAAGAATACTCAAAAGAAAAAAAAGCTGCCAGCTTGGCACAAAAATCTTAAGTGGTCAATTTATTGACTAGCATACAAAAGCGGATCATCGCCGCAATCTTTATTTAAATTATAATGGAAGAAAAAAAATTTGACGTCAACTCCCTCATAGGTTTCCTTCTTATTGGTGGAATCCTGTTGTGGATGTTATACACCAATAAACCTGAAACTGAAGAAGTTGAGTCTCAGGAACAAATAACTACAGAGCAGGTAGAATCCGGAGATCCTTTGGAAGATCTTTCAAAAGAACTTTCACCAGAAAGAGATTCGGCTGCCATTGCGGCGGCGCAGAACAGGCTTGGTGCCTTTGGTTATTCTGCTACTTTACCGTCAGCTACAGAAAATATTACTACCATCTCCAATGATGTTCTTGAACTAAAGATCTCAAACAAAGGTGGTTATATTTCCGAAGCCAGATTAAAGAATTATAAGACATATGATTCTATTCCCGTTTACCTTATAAGGGATGGAAATGCCACTTTCAACATCAATTTTGCCACTACAGACGGCCGCGTACTCGATACCCAGAATCTATATTTTGAACCCACGGTAAGCACTGTTGGCGATAATGAGGTACTTAGTATGAAATTAAAGGTTTCAGAAAATGAATATCTGGAATATCGTTATGTGCTGAAACCGGGAGAATACATGATGGATTTCAGCATCAGGTCTCAGGGCCTTAACGATGTATTTGATCCATCGGGTGATCTTACCCTTGACTGGGCGCTGCAGGGATATCGACATGCAAAAAGTATTGGCTACGAAAATCGCTACACCGAGTTGATTTATGAATATGATGATGGTAATGACGATTACGTAAGTGACGGGGAAGATGAAGAGCAGGATATTACATATGTTGCTTATAAACAGCATTTCTTTACTTCGATCCTTTTAACCGATACTCCTTTTGAAACAGGACGATTCATGGCAGAGAACCTGGTAGAAGATGAGGAAGTAGACACCCTTTACACCAAAGCTTTTGCCTCTACTCTTCCACTAGAACTCAAGGGAGGCGAGTTGAACTATAACATGAACTGGTACTACGGCCCCAGTGATTATAAGATCCTAAATGATTACGACCGTAATCTTGATGAAATAATTCCGCTTGGATGGGGAATTTTTGGATGGATAAACAAATATGTGTTCATCCCGTTCTTTGCCTTCCTGAGCAGTTTCTTACCAAGCTACGGAATTGCTATCATTGTAATGACCATTGTAGTGCGAATTGTATTGTCGCCGGTGACTTATAAGTCTTATCTATCTCAGGCCAAAATGAAGGTTTTGCGTCCTGAGATCAATGAACTTAATGAGAAGTACAAGGACAACCCGATGAAGAAACAACAGGAAACCATGAAGCTTTACAGCAAGGCTGGTGCGAGCCCTATGAGCGGATGTTTGCCTGCCCTCATGCAGATTCCGGTTTTCTACGCCCTTTTCCAGTTCTTCCCGAGTGCTTTCCAGCTAAGACAAAAAGGATTCTTATGGGCAGATGACCTATCGAGTTATGACACCATAGCGCAACTGCCATTCACCATTCCTTTTTACGGAGATCATATAAGCCTCTTCCCAATTCTTGCATCTATTGCAATATTCATTTATATGACCATGACCACCGGTCAAACCATGCAGAATGCACAACAGCCGGGAATGCCTAATATGAAATTCCTTATGTACCTTTCTCCGCTTATGATGTTGTTCTTCTTTAACAACTATGCGAGTGGACTTTCGCTGTATTATTTCACCTCCAATCTTATTACAATTGGAATTATGCTGGTGATCAAAAATGTCATTATTGATGAAGACAAAATCCACGCAAAAATTCAGGAGAACAAGAAAAAACCTAAGAAACAAGGTAAGTTTGCCCGTAAAATGCAGGAGATGATGGAACAGGCCGAGCAGCAACAGAAGAAAGGAAAGAAATAATATTCTACTCCTAAGTAAATGAAAAGCCCGGTACAAAAATACCGGGCTTTTCTCATCTAAACACAAACAACCATCTACATGGAGGGCAGCAGTACTGTATCAATTGCATGAATAACACCATTATTGGCCTGCACATTGGCCGCTACAACGGTTGCGGTTCTATCATTTACGTCTGTCAAGGTTACGGCATCACCAAGATTTACAGTGATCATTTCACCGTTTAGCATTTCAACTTCCATTTCATTAGAAAGATTGGCAGATCTTACATTTGCACCGGCGTGTACGTGATAACTCAGAGTATTTTCTAAAATGTCAGTAGGAATATCTTCCAGACTTTCAGCATTAAGTTCTGTCAAAAGGGCTCCAAAAGCATCATTGGTTGGAGCAAAAACAGTAAATGGTGCAGGATCTGATGTCATCATTAATGTTTCCACGAAGCTGAATGATTCTTCGCGCGTAAGGGCACTTACAAGGGTTTCAAAGGTAGGGTCTGCCAGGGCGAAGGTGGTGATATCAGGAAGACCAATGACAGCATCTACTGCGTGAATCACTCCATTATCCACTTCAACATCGGCTGTTATTACCTCTGCAACACCATTTATCATGACACCGTCTGAAGTATCAATGTACATGCTAAGATTTTCTTCAGATGCCATTCCTACAGCCATGCTTTCTATATATCCCGTAGTAAGATCTCCTGAAGAAACAGAACCACTTTGTACGTGATTCATAAGAACCTGCGTTAGCAGATCAGTCGGCACTTCTTCAAGACTGGCAAATCCATTTGCCGATAAAAAAGCTGCAAAGGCATCATTATCTGGTGCAAAAACAGTGTATTCGGTATTACCGCTAAGGGTGGCTGTTAATCCGGTGGCCTCCAGTGCTGCTTCCAGGGTAGAGTAATCATTATTTGAAGCTACAAAATCTGCTATCGTATTTGTTTCTACCGTTGGTGGCGTTACGTTTCCGTCATCGTCATCGCTGCAGGCAATCACTCCGGGAAGCAGAAGAACCATCAGCAAAACGTTTCTAACTTTTAATAAGGATTTCATATCGTATAAATTTAAGTGATTACTCCAAAGTTAATATATGCAAAAAGTAAATAGTGTTTATATTTAGTTAATATTTTTTAAACATTTAAATAACTCCATTATAACCCTCCGTGCTTTCCCAAGCATTTAAAAAACATTATAAAATGCCTATTTTTGGAACACATAGAACAACATGAAATTCTTATGAGAATACTTTTGGTTTCACTTCTGCTGATCTCTGGCATCATCGCTCATGCTCAGGAGAAGATCAATCAGCTGGACAGCGAAGGGCGCAGGCATGGTTTGTGGAAGAAATACTATGATGAAGATGAGAATCAGCTTCGCTATGAGGGCACATTCGAGCATGGCAGGGAAAAAGGCCTTTTTCGATTCTATCAACCCGGACAGGATCATCCCGCCGCTACTAAATTATTTTCAGTTGAGAATGATACTGTAGAGGTAAAATTCTTTACCCAAAGGAAAAATCTTATTAGTGAAGGTAAAATGAAAGATAGCCTGCGGATTGGTTTGTGGAAATATTACCATCAAAATTCAGACAAGCTGATGATGACCGAAAACTATAAAAACGGAAATCTGGAAGGTGAAAAGATTACCTATTATGAAAATGGCACTCCGGCAGAAAGATCATTTTACAGCAATGGGCAGCTTGAGGGTGAAAAGATCATGTATTCAGTAAAAGGCGTTGTTCTTGAACATCTCACTTATACGAATGGTGAACTACATGGGCCTGCAAAATTTTACAATGGAAAAGGTGAGCTGGTGACCGAAGGAAATTACAAAAATGACAGGCACTATGGTGTATGGAAATACTACGAAAACGGAAAATTAAAACAAGAAAAAGACTTTAGCAGTCAAAAGTAAATTCAGGATTTTTTTACCTTTACAATAATTAAAAAGAAAACGATATGAAAAAGCACTTATTATTAATTTTACTCACGGGGATATTTATTTTCGCTTCCTGCAGCAGCGACGATGACGGAGCCACTACCGGAGACATAGAAGCGACCTGGAATTTAGTGGCATCAGAGCCTCCCCTCTTTGACCTGGAGCAATGCCCCAATAACCCAACGATTACTTTTAATGAAGATGATACGACCGAATGGACCTTTTACAATGCAGGTAATGAATGCGCCGCTGAAAGTGATTCAGGAGAATGGCAACAAAATTCAGATTCCAATTACACCGTTACCATCCCTGGATATGGATCTTTTGATGGAACCGTAGTCTTCCAGAGTGAAGATGAATTTACATTTTCTACTTCATACCAGACTTTTCCCGTGGTACTATATTTTGAAAAATAGGATTTTTAAAACCAATTTCTGGAAAGGTGGCTATGAAGCCACCTTTTCTTTTTTCATGCTTTCCTGTCACTTACAGGGGACGGAAAGTTTTAATTTTTATGTAATTTTGCAACTCCTTTTCCGTCTATAAATATGGACTGCAGGTGACGAGAAATTTATCTTCGGAAAATAAAAATAAAGCATGAAAAGAGTAGTTGTAGGCTTATCGGGAGGAGTAGATTCCAGCGTTTCAGCATATTTATTAAAAGAACAGGGTTATGAAGTCATTGGGCTGTTTATGAAGAACTGGCACGATGAAGGAGTCACAATTTCGAAGGAATGCCCATGGCTTGACGATTCCAATGACGCTATGCTGGTTGCAGATAAACTGCAGATTCCCTTTCAAACTGTTGATCTTAGCGCCGAATATAAGGACCGTATCGTAGATTATATGTTCAATGAATATGAACGTGGGCGCACCCCAAATCCTGATGTGCTTTGTAATCGTGAGATAAAGTTTGACGTTTTCATGAAGATCGCTCTCTCTTTGGGAGCAGATTTCGTCGCTACCGGGCACTACTGCCGTAAAGGAGAAACCACGGTCAACGGCGAAAAAAAATACCAGCTGCTTTCGGGAAAAGATCAAAATAAGGATCAATCTTATTTTTTGTGTCAGTTATCTCAGGAACAACTGGCAAAAACTCTATTTCCTATAGGGGAACTTCAAAAATCTGAGGTGCGAAAAATAGCTTCTGAACAAGGTCTTGTTACTGCCGATAAAAAAGATTCTCAAGGGCTTTGCTTTATTGGAAAAGTGAGACTTCCGGAATTCCTTCAGCAAAAGTTACAGCCCAAAGAAGGAGTGATCGTTGAAGTTGATCCAGAAACAAAAGTTTACGAACAAAATCAGACAGATTTTAGCAGCAAAACTGAAGAACTGGAATTTCTTTCTAAAAAATTCGCTTACGAGCCCAACGATGGCAAAGTAGTAGGAAAACACCAGGGTGCGCATTATTTCACGAAAGGTCAACGCAAAGGTCTTGCAGTTGGAGGCACTCCGGAGCCACTTTTTGTCATTGAGACAGATGTAGACCAGAATGTAATCTACACCGGCCAGGGTAAAAATCACCCGGGAATCTACCGCCGTGGTCTATTTATTTCAAATGAAGAAGTCCATTGGGTGCGGCCAGATTTGCGTATTGAAAACGATGAGACGCTAAGGGTGCAGGCACGCATTCGTTACAGGCAACCGCTACAGGAAGCTACGCTGCATCAAACCGAAAATGGCATGTATATCATCTTTTCTGAACCACAGGCATCAATTACCGAAGGACAATTTGTAGCCTGGTATCTCGGCGAGGAACTTGTAGGCTCGGGCGTAATTTCATAACTTTTCCTGAAACACCAAAAATTCATGGGAAACAGAATTACGCAGCTTTTCAACATAAAACACCCTTTAATCCAGGCCGGAATGATATGGGCCAGCGGCTGGAAACTTGCCAGTGCAGTTAGTAATGCCGGCGGATTGGGTATTATTGGTGCAGGATCTATGTATCCTGAAGTGCTTAGAGAGCATGTCCAAAAATGTAAAAAAGCGACCAGCAAGCCATTTGCCGTAAATGTTCCCATGCTTTACCCAAACCTCGAAAAGATCATGGAAATTCTTATTGAGGAAGGTGTTGAGATTGTCTTTACTTCTGCAGGAAATCCTAAAACCTGGACAAGCCATTTACAGGAAAAAGGCATGAAAGTAGTACACGTGGTGAGCAGCGTCAAGTTTGCACTCAAAGCAGAACAAGCCGGCGTGGATGCTGTTGTTACCGAAGGCTTTGAAGCCGGCGGGCACAATGGAAGAGATGAAACCACCACCTTCACGCTAATTCCCATGGTAAAGGAAAAGATTCAAATTCCGCTGATTGCTGCCGGGGGAATTGCCACCGGGAAAGGTATGCTTGCTGCAATGATTTTGGGCGCCGATGCCGTACAGGTGGGAAGCCGATTTGTGGCAAGTGATGAAGCCAGTTCTCATCCAGCTTTTAAGCAACGTGTGGTCGAAGCAAAGGAAGGTGATACCATTCTTACGCTCAAGGAACTCGCCCCTGTAAGATTGCTGAAAAATAAGTTTTTTGAGCAGGTGACAGATCTTTATGCCACCAATCCTACCAAAGAAGAGCTAATAAACTTATTAGGACGCGCAAGAGCCAAAAAGGGTATGTTTGAAGGAGATCTTGAAGAAGGAGAACTTGAAATAGGTCAAATCTCCGGACTTATTCACGACATCAAACCGGCTGCAGAGATCGTACGAAATATAATTATAGAATTTGAAGAAGCTAAAGCTGCAGCAGCTGCACTTTAAAGAGCAAAATCTTCATACTTTTCGAGCTCGGCTCTTACAAATCTCTGCCATTTTTCTTCGGCATCTTTCTGCATACTGTGCCTGCTTTCCTGGTCAAACTTTTGTTGCATCTCGTGCCTTTCAGTTTCAATAGTCTTATATATCTTCTGAAGATCCTGTTTTACATTTTTCGTGAGTTTATACTCCTCCAATGCCTTCCGAAGCTTTCTTGCATGCAATTCTGAAATATCAAAGTGCAGCTGCTCATGGGCTAGCAAATAAGCATCTTTTTTATCGGGTTTTACCCAGGAATTTCCGGGGTAAAAATTGCTTTGTACTTCATATTGAAAGTCGTTCTTCCCCATAAAACTCCTCAAAGACCAGGAATAGGACATACCTGTATTCGTCAGGGCTGAAAACCTGTTATTCACATCAGGCGCTGCTTCAAAATTCTCCCATGAAAGCGGCTTTTCTGCACTCCATGGCATCTTTACTTCAGTATTTTGTGAAAAGCCATAAAGGCCCGAAAAAAAGCATAAAAAAAGAAAAATCCTGTACATCTAAAAATGGCATTTTTAATTCACTTTCTTCTAAACAAGAAGTAAACCAGAAATACAGAAATAAGAAATTCCTGCTTATTTTAACAAGCTGCTATTCGTTGTACTTAAAACTTATATCCAGCTCAATATCGGGATGCAGACTTTGAAGCACAGGACAATTCTTTGCAGATCGTTCAATAATTGCTGTGATCTTCTCATTAAAAGAACCAGGAAAATTCAGCTCAACCTTTATACCTGAAATCCGGCGTGGGTTTACTGCCATCGTTTTGGTAACTTCGGCATAAGCGCCTTTTATGTTAAAATCATGTTCTTCGGCTTTAATTCCAATTATAGTGAACATACAACTTGCGAGGGCTGTCGCCACAGTATCTGTTGGAGAAAATGCTTCTCCTTTACCGTTGTTATCTACAGGAGCATCTGTAATAAAAGTAGAATTACTTTTTATATGTTCACATTCGGTTCTTAAATTTCCGAGGTAGGTTACTTTTGAAGTCATTATCTCACCACTTTTAAGGTCATATCGTCTTCATAAGACATAATGTAAATGGCACGGTTCAAATAACCGCCCGTAGGAGTTTTTCCGTAGCTAAATTTGTTCTCCACATATTCTGTAGTCATGTCGGCTTCCATTGATTCGGTAAGACTGTTGGCAGATGCCAGTCTTAAAAGAATATCGTACGTCACATCAAAACCTCTCACTGCATACCGGTTAGGCACGACTCCGTATTTTTCGATATAGTTCTTTATAAATGCATTTTCTTCTGTTCTTTCATATTCCTTGTCTACGGAAGGATAATGGAAATGTAATTTGCTAAGGTGCCTGTTCGAAATATTGTCACTTTCAAAGGAATTGTTCTTATTGGTAGTGAAAAGGGTAATATCATGCTTGCCTGCAAGTGAATTGAGATAAGAAGTCGTATTACTCAAAACCCCAATGCTGTTGCTTTCCAGAATTACCCAATTTGGCCTTCCTTCAACCAGTGCAGATGCCAGCTGACTCCTATCTACCACATTTCCTGCCTTTGGATTCACCACCCGTGCGCCTGGAAAAGCTGATAAAAGCTGCTGTTTTTTGCTTGCTTCGGAAGCATCGGCAACAACAACGAAATTTCTGCCTGCTGAATTTTCAGATAAATAGGAGATCATCACATCTGTCAGCATTTCATCTGTAGGACGGGTTTGGTAGAAATTCTCAAGCCGGCCGGTTTCTCTTTTTGTCAAAGGCGAAATCACCGGGATACCTTCAGATCTCAATTTTCCTGCTGCCGCCTCGGCGGTTGATTGCAGGATTGGACCTATGACCGCATCTACATTACTGAAGTTATTCGTGTTAATGATGTTGTTCACCTCATAAACACTCTGTTTTGTATCAAATATCTGCACCTGGGAA
>JACLAD010016935.1_pt1 | contig 64286 bp, 67 predicted proteins | sample 8027901 | NCBI WGS metagenome assembly JACLAD01 (sample SAMN15725071, study PRJNA655200) | protist metagenome | isolation source: fluorescence activated cell sorting (FACS) single amplified genomes of... | place: Spain: Blaines Bay Microbial Observatory, Mediterranean Sea | collected 2016-07-05 | reverse complement strand
TTTTCTAGGAGCTATCCACTGGGTAGTTGCGGTCATCTGGCTAAATTGATGACAGGCCCTAGAGACCAACTGATATTTGATTCATTGTCCAATAAAAAAACCAGATACAAGCTGAGTTGTTAGTTTACTACCAAGACTTTAATATGAATCAATAATGTAAGCGTCGTTGATGTTGACGGGGATCATGTCAGCATTAGCAGTTAGAGTCGTTGACGTATAGCCAACCCCGATTTGAGATGAGTGAATATCTTGGGGATTGTATTACCCTGAAACAGAAGGTGATTCATATCCTTACAGATCTTCACCTGCTTGCTAAAATTGGCTCCATAAATCCTACTCCACTGGCATTAGCAGCCAGGAGGTTGGAAGTAGCCAAAATCAGGGCAGCCAGACTAGCCGCTAAGAATTTCTTGAACATAACGCTTGCTCCTTCTTAAAATAGTAGTCAGAACTGTGCGGACAAAAAATTTTGGCCTCTCACTAGAAGCTTGGATAGCGAACTGAGGCAAGTTCCATAGGAAGGCTGACCATTTTTACCAATAAAAAAATAAGCTTTTACTTCCAATGATTTGGACGAATATTGCCTGGCTAGCTTTAGGATGGTCGCTGATCCTCTTGGGAATCATGATTGTGCCCCTACCGTTGCCGCTGGGGCTGGTCTCTTTCACCTCTGGGCTGGCCATTATCCTACCCAGAAACAAGACAGCACGACGCATTTTGAACTGGGGGCGTCACAAATGCCCCTGGGCTGTTGGTCCAGTGCTGAAAGTCTTGGAGAAGTTAGAAAAATCGCGCTGGTTTGGTGGTCGCCGAAAATCTTCGACTCTAACCAAAGAGATACCAGAGTAAAACATAGTTTCACTTTGGCTTACTCTAACCCCTCAAGCCTCAGTCTTTTGTCTTCATTGGATCGTCATACTGCAGTTCAGGTTGACTAGAACCGTCTGTACGTCACTTGTATTTCCCGCCTCGATTGTCAGAAAATTTAGTGAAACAACATGTGGAATTGGAAAGAGGGAATCACAAATAGTTTCTGGCGCCTCTAACTTCAATGAGATCCAATTCCCTCCCGGGAGGATGCTTGGGCTCAGACCAGTGAATTCATAATAGCCAACCTTTCCATCACCAAAACGCAGCAACAAATCAAAATTCTGTGTGGGATTGTTCTGCAGGGTTAAATCAAGTTGCACAGAATTCCCAGGCTCTAAATTCAGATTGCTTTGTGAAGATGGCAGCACCGAAGTGCTTGGAACTGCTGAGTCTAACCAAGTTGCTTTTTGGGAATTCAGTAAAATGGATATTTGCTTGTTTAAAACATCGGCTGTGTTTTTAGTGGAGTCATTCTTTGCAGGAGTTTGGTCTGAAGCACAGCCCAAAATAAGAAAAGTTGAGCTAAAAATGAGGAATCCGAGAAAATTACGGAGTGACTTCATCTAGAGTTCCATGGTCTCAGGGATGTCAAAGTCCATTTATCCAGTGGAAGTGTGGATTTGACAGCCATTGGTTGTGAGTGAACTGACATAATGTGGTATGCTGACCCCTGTCGACGAATGAACCAAGGGACCTGCTACATCGTGTAGATCAAAGTCTGGACTGAGTTCATAAAGAAAATCGACTAGGGTTCGTTTGTCCCTGTTGCTCAGGCTGGTAGAGTTCAAATAGGGATACATCAAGTCGTTGCTGTCAAAACTATGGCTCCAGATACCCAACATGTGTCCAAATTCGTGTGTGGCAACCCCAGTTGTTGCTGTTTGATCCTGGCCCTTGAGCATATAGATTTCTTTTTCCGTGGTGGCTTGCCCTAACACGTAAGAATTTCCAGCTTTTGCCAGCATCTGTGTGGAGTTGAGCCAATAAACCTTCACATCTGGTGAGCTTGTGCTGAAAGAGACGCTGATACCAATTTCATTGAGTGTGTTAGCCCAAGCGTTTACGCCCGTTTCAAACCAACTGAGTTCATTAACACTTCCACCCAGTGAATAAGTGGCGTTTGTTGCATTTTTGTCAATCACAATCGAACTGTTTTTCCCCCAATGGAAGATATATCGGCTCGTGACCGGGTAGCAGTCCTTGGCGGCTGTGTAAGACTCTGAATCACCACAGCTAAAGAGGAATAATCCCGAACCTCCAATCAAAAGATTTCGGCGAGTCAAGGGGCACATTTAATTCCTAGAAGCGATAGGTTAGAGCCGTCAACAAAGCTAGTCCCCCCAGGTCAAAATTCTGTGTTTCCTGGACACTCTTTGCATTGTGGCCCGGTCTGATATCATTCGAATCAATCTCATTTTCAGCGATGATGTAGCGGGCTCCTACAGACCACTGCAGTCTGCTATTGAATAGATGATAAAGTCCTTGCAGGATTCCTGTGGTTCCTAAGGTTTCAGAAGTTCTGGCGCCAAGTTGATCTTTGATATTTTCGGTGGTTATGTATGAACTCCGATACCCGTAGAAAGTTCTGCTCAAGTTATTGACTCCACCGCCAACCGACCATTCCCAATTCCCACGGTATGAGGAGAGCAGCAGCAGCAGGGTTTGCAAATCCAAAGTATTCTCCTGCTTTTCTCCATTCAATGTTTGATAACGGATTCTTCCGCTCGTCGATGAGTATTCCAGGCCAATCCCTGTGCCAGAATTCCGTAAGAAAATTACACCAACTAAATAGCCATCTAAGCGGATGCCTTCTGCTCCATATCGATCTTTGAGATACTTATTGTATCCTTCGTTGGATCGAAGTTCTTGTGTAGAATATCCGTAACGCCAGCGCGAATCGCCCCACGCTGGATCGGTAGCTACAATCAGAAGCGCAGAGGCAAGCAGTAGACAGACAAAATTATATTTCATGGTCTCAGAGTACGGTGGCATCAAGTTTTTCAAACTGTGCCAAATGTCTAAAAGATAGTCAGCAAATGTCTTGCAATAAATGTAGACATCAACGCAAAAAAGCCGAATCCAAATGGGCATGCTTCTCGCATTTTTTCTGCACGAATTCAATTTCAAGACTGCTAACGAGATCAGATGAAACTTAAACCAACCTACTTTTTACCAATTCTAACTATCTGCGGATTGCTGCTTTGTGGCGGATTCTGGATTGGGGACTCATGGTGGGAAAAGTTGGCGAATGCTGCTGGAACTGGAGCTCAGCCCGTTCAGGCAGCAGCTAATTTGGGTGAAGAAACAAAAACCTCCTATCGTATCCAAGTGCGTGATGCGGATCAACTACCTTTGGAGCGAGCGTTTGTTTCCTTGCAGAGCTATCCAGAATACCAGTGGTTCACCAATCAACTCGGGGAAGTGACTCTGCGTGTTGAGCCAACCTCACACCACGTGACGATTGTGGCCAATGGATTCATTACCCAGACATTTGCCCTTCCTATGGTAGACGGTCGTGATGAAGTGATCGTCAGTTATCAGTTGAAGCCAAACCCTTTGCTTGTGCAATCAAGCCGCTAGCTACTCTTGGGGATCGCTTGTAGGCAGATCAAATCTCCAGTTCCTCTGCTTTCCAACCAACAATCGTCAGCCACCGCTGGAATCATCCAGCCTTCTTCGTGTCGAACTGTCCCACAACTCTCACCACCGACCAACAACTGGCCATATCCTTCTACACCCATCAATAGTTGGTAGTTCCCTTTCCCTTCAAGTCGGACACGTTGTCCAGATGGGACACAAATTCGGAAGGCATCAAAGTCCGGAAAATCGACTACTCGTTCACAACGAACTCCATCTTGTTGCCAGATCAGTTCGGGTTGTGGTGGTTGATATACTTCAGGTTTCATCCCAGCGAGGGCTTCTTCAGTATTCCAATGATCTTGGGTCAATGCCTTCTGGCCAAACATCACGATCATCCGTTCATAGTGGGGAGTCTGAAATTCAATAACTCTCACTCCGTGTTGCAGAGAGTGCATTTGCCAGGTTGGAAAAGACACCACATCCCCGACACGCACTGGATATGACCCAACGTAAGCCTCTGCTGCAAGCCTGAGTTTGGTTTCTTCTTGCTGAAGATGTTCTGGGATGGTTGAGAGCAATTCCTTCATTTCTTCAGTACTAAGCGCTTGATTCAATCCATAACCACGTTGGCTTCTTTCTTGGTCTAAGCGTTCATCCAGCTTTCTACGCAAAGTTTCATAGTTTTGAATGGCTCTTCTGAAGTCTTTCCGATACGCAGACCACCAATCGTCACCATGTTGCTGCTGATAAGTTTTCAGGAGTTCCGGATGCAGTCCGGCTCTTACTTGTCCGACTCCATCTGGCCAAGCCGTTTCATCAATCGCTGTAACAATGTAGACTTCCCATTTTTCCTGATGTAATTCGAGATATAGATCCCCTAAGATAATTTCTGGAACTGGATTCAGGGTTTTCAACAATATGAGCGGAGGTTCTTGGTGAGCCAGCAAAGACTCTGGAAAAAGATTCAGTGCGTACGGCAACTCAGTTGAACCCTGTTCATCAATGAAGCTGTTCACCCCTCTTTGCTCGACACCCGTGTACCACCCTTCATAGCCCCAGGGCTTGGGAATCCTTAGCTCTTGAAGTTTCAATGGCAAATGCGGGCTCTGTAGGACAGCTTGATGAGCCATGGCGATGGTTTCCAACTGGGAGTTCCCAAGCAGTTGCTGCTGAATTGCAATGGGGTCTGCCATTGTTTTCCATACACATCCTCTAATATTGTCTTGCTGGATTTCTAGAAGTTCTTGGTAGGCGCATGCTGGTTTTTCAGGTAACCATTCGGCAACCAGACTTCTAGTACGTAAGACAAAGAGCGTCTCTGATTCCTGGATCTCCTGCTGTATCCAACGACAAAGTGTCTCTGCTGGGATCTCTGTCTGAAGAGGGTGTCCATTGGGGATGTGCAGGAGCCAACTGTCGGGCTCCAAAGGAAGACTAGTGCCACGTAAGGTTGGCCATGCTTCACGAAAGGCAATCACATCCATGCAAATCTCCTTGTGTGCGAGAGGATTGGTTTTCTGTATCTAGGTGGCTTCTTTGCCACATCTATTCCATGAGTCCATGCTACTTCAGACACTATTAGGAGGATTAGTCCAGGGCTGTATCTACAGTCTAATTGCCTTGGGTTTTGTCCTGATTTATCGTGCAACTCGGCAAATCAACTTCGCTCAAGGGGATCTGCTCATGCTGGGTGCTTACCTTGGCATGCAACTCCAACTATGGGGAGTTCCTTGGTCAGGTGCGTTACTGCTCAGCCTGCTGCTACTATTTCTGTGTGGTTCGCTGCTACAGCTAGGACTACTGTCCACTTTGCCCAGAGAGAACCCAATCTCTGTGATTCTACTGACGTTGGGACTGGGCTTTGTTCTACGCTCTCTTGCAACCATGCTCTGGGGTCCTGCACCGCTTTCCTTTCCGAATCCTTATGAACAACAGTTGTTTACGTGGCAAGTTTTGGTGATCAGTGGTGCTCAGCTTAGCGTATTGATGGGCAGCCTGATCGCCTGGTTGGCGATATGGTGGCTGCTCTATCACAGCAGGATAGGATTAGGCCTTCGAGCTCTTGCACAAGATTACTGGATGGCACAGGCTTCTGGGGTGTCACGCAAACGTATGGAAGCCTTGGTTTGGGGGCTGAGCGCAACCCTCGCAGCACTAGGAGGGATACTGCTGGCTCCACTTTCATTGGTTCATCCTGAGTTGGGCTGGCTGAGTATTAAGGCCTTTGCTGCTGCTGTTTTGTTTGGCTTTGGGAATGTTGCGGGTGCTGTTTTTGGTGGCTTACTGCTTGGAATTACAGAACAACTTTCTGCAGCTTGGTTCCCGTATGTATCAAGAGATCTGGTCAGTTACTTAATTTTACTGCTCTGGCTGTGGTTTAGAGGTTCTAGCAGAATCGGTTCAGCAGCGATTGTGTTCTCAGGAAAATCCTGATGCGATTGGGGGCGTTCATCGGTTTTGCTGCCCTTTTGACTATTCCATGGTGGGCATCTTCCTTCTGGCTGTCCGAAGCTCAAACATGGCTGATCTACGCGCTCGCTGGACTGAGCCTGAAGCTCCTATCCAAAGAGGTAGGTCTTGTCAGCTTGGGCCATTCAGCTTGGCTGGCAATTGGCGCTTATGGTAGTGCGCTGACACTCCAAGTTGGTGGAGCATGGTGGCTTTCCTTGTTGATTGGGGTCTCTCTTGGTGCAATGAGTGGCTGGTTACTGGGCTGGACTACGGAACGACTACAGGGCACTAGTCTGACGGTTTCGACGCTGGTTGCCGCCTTGTTGATTCAAGAGTTGTTGCTACTCGCAGAGAATTGGACCGGTGGATACAGTGGTATCTCTGTCGACACACCTGAATTTCTGAAGAGCAGTACAGACCAACATTGGGGTTACTGGATGAGTTTGCTGGCTCTAGCAGGAGCTTGGCTCTGCTGGCAGCTACTGAAAAACAGTACAATTGGCCGTTGTTGGCGAGCTAGTAAGGATAGCTCACAAGCGATGTGCCTAGGAATTAATCCACAACAAGCCCGACAGCAAGCATTAGTCTGGAGCGGAGGCATCGCAGCCCTCTCAGGAATTTTACTGGCTTGGCAGCTTCAGTATTTGTCTCCTGAAGCCTTCCCATTGACACTCTCGCTCGAGATTTTGCTCATTGGTTTGTTGGGCTCTAGCAATCTATTGGGCCTACTCTGTGGTGCAGCTCTGGTCCGCTTTCTGCCTCAACTACTTGCACTGATTCGTATGAACCTGCCCCCTTCCTGGCAAGACTTACCCGGGCTAGAGCCACTAGTTTTTGGTCTGATCCTAATTTACTGGATCTGGCAAAAACGCTGAGAGTTCCCTTTAGTTCTTCAGTTGCTTGCGCATCCGCTTGAGTGTTTCTCGTGCAGACTCGCGATTCTGTCGATCTAAAACCATTCCCTGCCACTGTAGCCACTCCCACATTGGACGTAACTCAGCATGACCAATTGGAATCCGGTGATTGTTGACCTCTTGAACATAGCGTCTCACCAAAAGCGGAACGGGGACTTCATCCGCAAAGGCTTTGGCTCTTCTAACTGGTTGCCAGATTGGAGCCTCCCTCTTTTCTTTTTTGGGAATGGCTGCCTTTGGAGGAGGAGTTTTTACTGAAGTTGTTTCAACTGTAGGCGCTGTTGTTGGAATAGGTAAACTCCCCTGCAAATCATCTGTCCGCTCCAGGGGTTTAGTGCGTTGGACAGGTGGACTGGTTGATGGCTGATTTGCGACTGGATTCAGCGAAGCTTGAAAAGAAGAAGCTTGTCCAAGAATGAGTTGTAGTAATTGGTTTTTTTCAGTAGAGGCGGTCTGAAGTTGGCGACGTAGTTCTGTAATTTCTGATCGTAGACTGTCGATGTATTCTCTGGTCAAGGAATCTTGATCCAGCCGACGGCTTGTTGTTGGTGAGTTGGAAAGCGAGGCTAGGTTTTCTTTCATGGTAGTCTCGGTGAACGGTGGAATCCAATGTCTGCTATCAAGGGAATCCGATGTTGTACGATTCAATTCTGACGAGCCCGATCCTTGGTTCGTCAATGACTCAGTGAATGCGTTGCCAGATTAGGCATCCAAGTGGGGGTAAATCCAGATGTGCACTGGCACCTTGCCCTTGCCAAATTGCTTCTTCAGCAACGATGGTTTCCTGTTGATTGAATCCCGAGCCTCCATATTCGGGAGCGTCTGAATCAAGTGATTTGCGGTAGGTTCCTACTTCTGGAAATCCTACCCGGTAGTAAGTTCGGGGAACAGGAGTGAAGTTGTAAACAAATATTAATGGGGATTCAATACCCTTTGCGCTGCGCCGTAAGAATGAAAATATGCTGTGTTGGGTATCGCTAAGATCAATCCACTCGAAACCCTGCCAATCTCGATCATTGCTGTAAAGTGCCGGGTGTTCTCTGTAAAACCAATTGAGTCTGCGAGAGAAGTTTTGCAATTGTTGGTGAACAGGGTTAACTAGCAGGTGCCAGTCCAAACTCTGTGCTTCTGACCATTCCCTCCATTGTCCGAACTCGCTCCCCATGAAAAGTAGTTTTTTTCCAGGATGTCCAAACTGATAACAAAGATAAAGGCGGAGATGAGCACGCTTCTGCCATTCATCACCGGGCATTTTGTTCAGTAATGAACCTTTGCCATGAACGACTTCATCATGAGAAATTGCCTGTACAAAGTTTTCGGAAAAAGCGTAAACCAGCGAAAAGCTAAGCCTGTGGTGATGATACGGGCGATGTACCGGATTCAACACCATGTAGCGTAGTGAGTCATTCATCCAGCCCATGTTCCATTTGAAGTTGAAGCCCAATCCGCCATGGTAGGGTGGACGGGTAACCCCATCCCATGAGGTTGATTCTTCAGCGATGGAAAGAACATTAGGGAAATAGTGGAAGAGTGTTTCGTGCAACTCCTGAAAAAAATCAATAGCCTCTAAATTTTCACGGCCTCCACTCGAATTGGGAATCCATTCCCCATGGGGTCGATCATAGTCAAGGTACAACATCGAAGCAACAGCATCGACACGAATCCCGTCGATATGGTATTTTTCAAACCAAAATAGAGCATTACTGATCAGAAAATTTCGTACTTCGTGACGACCATAGTTGAAGATCAACGTGCCCCATTCCTTGTGCTCTCCCTTCCGTGGATCCTCGTGTTCATAGAGCGTTGTTCCGTCGAATTGGGCCAGTCCGTGAGCATCTTTGGGAAAATGACCAGGCACCCAATCGATAATCACTCCCAATCCTTCTCGGTGACATCGATTGATGAAATACATCAGATCTTCTGGAGGGCCAAAGCGGGATGTTGGCGCAAAGTATCCAGTCACCTGGTAGCCCCATGAGCCATCAAAGGGGTGTTCTGCTATGGGCAACAATTCCAAGTGAGTATAGCCCATTCGCTTGACGTAAGGGATCAGGTCTTCGGCTAGTTCCCGATAGTTCAGGAATCGATTTTCCTCTTCGGGTACGCGCTTCCAGGAACCGAGGTGTACTTCGTAGATGTTCAGAGGTTGAGAGAGCCAGTCCGTTTGTTCCCGTTTTTCGAGCCAGCCTTCATCTTCCCAGGTAAATCCGGAAAACTCTTGAATACGTGATGCGGTTGATGGCCGAACCTCGGTGGCAAAAGCGAAAGGATCACTCTTTAGAAGTAACTGATATGACTGGGTGAGAAGTTCAAACTTATAACACTGCCCGGATTGAGCTCCAGGCACAAAGAGTTCCCAGATTCCAGAACCACCTAAGACGTGGAGCAGGTGTCTTCTTCCATCCCAACCATTGAAGTCTCCAACTACACTGACTCGTCTAGCGTTCGGTGCCCATACTGCAAAGCGTACCCCGGCAATCCCTTCACGTTGCTCGACATGCGCTCCGAGTTTTTCATGGAGGAAGCGGTGTTTCCCCTGCCCAAACAGATATTGATCGTAACTACTGATTGAAAGCTGAAAATAATAAGGATCTAGTCGACTGTGCTCTTGACCATTGGCATACTTGAAATGGAGCGTATATGGGACACTAGCAGTCTTCCCTTCACAAGTTCCTACAAATAAGCCTGCAGGGTGTTCTTGCTCCAACTTGAGATCAGGTAATCCAAATTCTTCTGGCCATCTCAGTAGACAGGAAACAGCATCAGGCTCCCAGACTCGGATCAGCCAAGTCACCCCTGTTTCTGTGATCTCACTATGAAATCCCAGTACAGATCTTGGTTCATGATGATCCAGCGCTAGCAGGGCCTGAAGTTCATGTTCCGCAAGTTGTTTGGGTAACATCAGCATTTTAAAGAAGGTTGGCAAAGCGTAAGAATTCGCTACGCTATGTCATCCAGTCAGCAAGCTCAAGAAGAGACTCAGTAGAAAATGAAGATCACCAGAGGATTATCGCAATGCGCTTTGCTTCGATGAAACGCGCTCCAGAAAAAGCTTCAGTTTGGCAGAAACTGAAACATCTACCCGAAGCACCAGGAGTCTATCAGTTTCGCAATGCATCTGGTGATTTGCTCTACATTGGTAAGGCCAAGGTTTTACGAAATCGAATTCGCTCCTACTTTCAAAAATCTACCGCACATAACCTGCGAATTCAGATCATGGTTTCGTTGGTTGCTGATGTGACTTGGATTCTGACGGATACCGAAGCAGAAGCTCTTCTGCTTGAAGAACAACTGATCAAACTTCACAAGCCACGCTATAACGTGGCCCTCAAGGATGACAAATCTTATCCCTACCTCAAGCTAAGCGTCCAGGAGCACTACCCTCGCCTGAGCCTTGTGAGGGAGCGTCATGAGCGTAAAGCAGAATACTTTGGACCGTATCCTTCAGCCCAGGATGCCCGTCACATGATGCGAGTAGCGCTGCGCTATTTCCCGTTGAGAACCAGCAAAATGGAACTGGATGGAAGCAAAGTCTTACGTCCTTGTCTCAACTTCCAATTGAAACGCTGCCTAGCTCCCTGTCGTGGAGATGTGGCCATTGATGAATATGGAAAATTGGTGCGCCAGGTTCGATTGTTCCTGAGGGGTCGTGATCAGGAACTATTGCAGGATCTCGAAAGGCGAATGCAAATCGCTTCAGAAACGCTGGAATTTGAACGAGCCGCCCAACTTCGTGACCAAATTCAATCATTGCAACGCATCTTTACTCGACAGACGGTGATGTCACCAGATGGAGAGGATCGAGATGTCTTCAATCTCTACCGAGAAGCTGGAACTGCTGGTGTTCAGGTGCTCTTCATTCGCAATGGACGCTTGTTGGGCTCAGACTTTTTCTTCTTTGATACGAGTGAACAAGCCTCGGATGCAAATTTACTTGGACAGGCCATCAATCGGCTCTACACCAGTGAAATGACTGGTATCCCTCGCCAGGTATTGCTGCCCTTTGAGTATCCTGAAGAAGAAATATTGGGAGATGCTTTATCTGAGCAAGCTGGTCACAGGGTTCAATTAATGGTTCCCAAGCGTGGTCATAAAAAAGAATTGGTGAGCCTAGCTTTTCAAAACGCTCGAGCAAATCTGGAGGAACAGAGAAGGCGAGTCGTTAAAGACAGCGAGATTCTCAGGCAAGTTCAGAATTTTCTTCATCTAAAAAAACTTCCAGATCGGGTGGAGTGCTTTGATATTTCACACTTCAGCGGTGAAATGACCGTTGCTTCGATGGTTTGCTGGGAAGGAAACAAGCCTGCCAAAGAGAACTACCGCAAGTACAAGCTACGGACGATTCATAGCCCGGATGATTTTGCAAGTATGGAGGAAGTGCTAACTCGTCGCTATCAGCGTGCGTTGAGCGGCCAACAACCTCTGCCCGATCTGATCATCATTGACGGTGGGAAGGGACAACTCAATGCAGCTCTAGCTGTTCTGGAAAAATTAGGAATTGACTGGCATCAACAAGACATCATTGGTCTGGCCAAGGGACGTTCGGAGCGCAGGCGAGGGGTGACTCGCGGCAATGATGAAGACTACGAATATGTCGTCAAACCCAATCAAAAGAATGAGATTCGTCTGCAGCGTCACTCTTCGGTACTCTACTTCCTGCAGAACATTCGTGATGAAGCGCACCGCTTTGCCATTGAGTTTCAACGCAAGCTCAAGCGGCAAGACAATCTAAAATCTCTGCTAGATGAAATCCCTGGAGTGGGAAATCGACGCAAGCGAGCTCTGCTCAAACACTTTGGCAGCTTGAAACGGGTGCGAGAGGCGAGTGTGGAGGAGTTGCGGCAAGTGTCCGGAATTTCTCCAGTTTTGGCAGAAGAAATCGTGTGTTTTTTCAAGGAGTGTGATTCCTTCTTAAAGAAAAAGTACGCAGCTTCACAAAAAGAGAGTTGACAGCTTTTGGGGAGGAATTTATATTTAACAGCTTTCGCTGAACCTTCAGCAGGTCCCCATCGTCTAGAGGCCTAGGACATCGCCCTTTCACGGCGGTAACAGGGGTTCGAATCCCCTTGGGGACGCCACTTCCAAAAATGACCTGCTCATCAGGTTCCGACCAAGCTCTACGTGGGGGCATAGCTCAGCTGGGAGAGCGCAACGCTGGCAGCGTTGAGGTCAGGAGTTCGATCCTCCTTGCCTCCACCACATTGCAACTTTACTTACAATTACCTCAACTTACTTCTACTACCCTCAAGCCCACATTATATCTGGCTTTGAGTCGAATTTCTCTCACTTTCGCTTTCCTCTCTCTTACCTCGACTTACCCCTTCAAAACTGGCTGGTGGACACGTATATGGACACGTATATGGACACGTAATTTGTGTCCAAGGTTTAGCCTGTTTTCTGGTCTTGAGTCGTAACTAATGGATTGATTTGAAGTTCAAGTAAGTCCTTCTCGTCAATCAATTGGTAGCGGCGTAGCATGGAGTCTGTCTTATGGCCGACTTGTTTCATAACAATGTGTGAAGCGTTGCCCCCACGCATCGCTCTGGTCACAAAATCATGCCGCAAGTCGTGGAAGCAAGCCCCCTTAATTCCAGCTTTTTCAAGTGAGCGTTTCCATACCTTTTGGACATAGGTTGTCCAGTAAGGGATGGGTTTGTTCGTAGCCGATAAAAAGACTTGTTGAGTGTGTAGTGTCCTTGGAATTTCACGGAGCATGGTGATCACCTCTGGTAGCAATCTCACTGAACGGGCCTCGTCTGTTTTGGTCATCGAAGCCTTCAAGCGTACAAAGCCTGTTTTTAGATCCACATCACTCCACTGCAACTTTAGAATTTCACCTTGGCGCATGCCTGTACCATGAGCCATGATGACAATGCGCCTGAGCCACAACGGGCACTCCTCTAATAATCGTTGATATTCCTCTTTTTCAAAAACGCGTTTACGGACATTGTCGACTCTCACAGTGGGATAACGGGAGATTGGAATGCTGCTAATGAACTCATAGCTCAAACCTCGGTTTAGCATATTCCTGAGTAGACTAATTTCTTCCTTCACAGTCTTCGGAGCAATGGTCTTTCCGATTCTATTTGGAGAGGGTTCTTGGAGCCTTGCATGAACGTATTTTTCCAGTTGGGCTGTTGAGAGATCACGAATTAACTGATTATGATTCAAAAGCCGCTTGAGTGCTTTCACCTGAACCTTGATGCGGAGATGACTATCGAGTTTTTGCACTTCCTGCAGATTTAGAAACCAATCGAAAAGATTCCCGAGTGTGACACTGGCATTTTTGTCCCACTCAACATGACGCTTTTCAACTAGCGCCTTCTGTACTTCTAGTAATCTTGCCTCTGCAGCAGTTTTGCTGGGGCCGATCCTCTCCCTCTTTCTCTTTCCATATTCACGATATTCAATCCAGTAGGTCTTACCTGCATGCTTATTTAGGCGGGAGTAGCCACATTTCTCACCCTTCTTCTCGCCCGATCTAAAGTTCCCACCACAATTTGCAGTTCCTTCTGGATTCCTGCTTCTGCATTTTGGGCATTCGACCAATAATCCCATTTCATTCTCCTGTGATGTTAAATTGAGTTCAAAATATTTTCTTCTTTCAAATCAACTAATCTTTGCCCCACAGAATGGAGTAACTCTTTCCATGGTTTGAGAAACTTTTCTCGGTGATCATTGATCCATGACAAATCAATATCGATTCCGAGGCTTGCTGCTTCAGAGGATGGGAGCATCTGTTCATCAGGTGTTGTCAGATCCATGAGGTAGTACCGAATTGTTTGCCATTGCTTCATTTCTGGGGGGTCAGCACCCTCTAAGATTAAACGGTAGCGTTCTTGTTCCTTGACATGTTTTATGGGGAGATCTTCTTTCAGATTTTTGTACTCTGCTTGAAGCAGGTCATGAATGTTCTCGCGCCAATATTTTAATCCGCTGATCAATTCTTCGTTGTCTCTCAGAGTTCTCATGAGCAGTACCATCATCAGCGATTGAGCTTCCAACTGAAAATGCTCCTCCGCTAGTGCCATGGGCACCCTCACCATCCTCAGAAACGTTGGCCCAGAAGCTGGTGAGGTGTTCTTTAGAAGCCACTTGTCAACAAGATTCAATTTGTCATGCGGATTAACCATCTTTGGTCCCTCTCCATTCAGTAGCCACTTTTGACTGATTCCATACTGATTCTCGATGGCCTTGGCTTGAATACTCGTAATTTCAACTCCACGTTGAAAAATTGAATTTAGCCCACTTGGTTTCATGCCAATTTCTTCAGCAAAATCTTTTCGTTGAATCTCCTTAACACTTATAAATTCAAAAAGACGTTGGGTCGAAGCTGGCAGATCAGAGCGGATTTTTGTTGTTCTTGGCATGCTGTGGAAAATCCTTGTTGACAGTTGAAGTAAAAATCGCTAATTTTATTGAAAACAAAATAAATCAATTATAAACCGCTTAGAAATTTATACAACATTTTTTTGAGGTAACAATGGAATCAAAAGATGGACATCACCCCCTACTGACAACTCAAGAGGCGGCTGATACTCTTCGTCTCTCAAAAAACACTTTAAACAACTGGCTTAGCCAAGGGAAATTGAAGCGGGTAAAGATTGGAAGAAGGACTTTTGTGGCTCGACAGCAGGTCAATCAACTGCTTGAGGATGCTTTGAAATTGTAAAGAAGATGTCAACAGGTAGGACATAGGATTCCCAGTAAAGGAATCCATTAGTGTTGGAACCCCTGTTTTCCTCAACTTTCGAGGGAAAAGGAAAGCAGGGGCTGTTCTGACAACCAATGTGGACTGGCTGCAGAGATGCGGTTTGGCATCAGATACAAATGATATCAGATGTCTTCTCGCTGCTCAATGCTGAAATTCATTGAATTTTGGGTTCTGCCTACTGCTCCACATTGGTTGATTTTTACAATTCCATTAAATGGTTAACCAATGAAAATCAATTTTATTGATGCAATCAAGGATGAATTAATCACTTGTCTTGAAAGCAAGGGCGGCAAGTTGGGAGGTAATTACATAAACAACATTCGCTGCCCCAGCTGCAACGAGCCAGAAGCTTACACCTTTGTTGAAGATCCAACCATAATCCACTGCAACCGCAAGAAAAATTGTGGGCTTAGTATTCATGCAAAGCAGTTCGCGCCCCACCTGTTTCGTGACTGGTCAAGTCGGTTCCCAGCCACGAAAGAGGACTCCAAACGCACTGCTAAGTTCTATCTGAAGAGTCGTGGACTTGATACTAGCTGTTTTGAGTTTGAGCAAAGTCTATGGAAGGAAGATGATTGGGAGAGAAACACTGTAGCGTTCAAGTGCGATTGGTCTGGCAGGCGTTGGCATCGGCTGATTGATCCACCAACTGGTGTCCGGAAGACGCGCTGGGATTCCGGCAATGGTGTTGCGTATCGGGGCTACGCCTGGATGAACCAGCAGGTTGATCCAGAGGTAGAGCTCTGGGTGGTAGAGGGGATCATTGAGGCCCTTAGCCTTCAGCAAGGTGTAGGAATTCAGGCAGCTGCTACATTCTCATCCAGTCACGTCCCCTCCATATTTTACGAAAGCCTTGAACGCAACCAAAAGATTGTCATTGCCCTGAACTCAGATTCCGCTGGAAAGGATGGAACACTCAAGAATATTCAGACACTGAAGGATCTGGGATTCAGCAACGTTACTGCCGCTCAACCTCTTGCTGGCATGGACTGGAATGATCTCCTGGTTGTGGGGGCTTTCAAGGAGGAAAATCAGGAGCAGACTATCAAGGACGCTTTGTGGCATGGCCGATTGCTACTGGCCAGCAATTTCGCGGAGTATCGTAGGGTATACGAGGAGCGTCACGGAGCTTCAGAAAAAAGTGGGCTCTATGAGGGATTATTTAAGAGGAGTCGCCCCTGTCTCTAGTCGAGTAACTTGGCCATCCCTGATCGTATGAACACCCATTAAAGCTTCCTTGCTACCGTCTGGATACTCATTGAATTCGTGAGCAACCCCGATCTCATCATTTTCGTAAATCACCCTGAAGTTCTTGGTGATAACAGTTGGTGCATCAGGTTTGAACCAATCCCAACCAAGCATTTCTGCTTTGGTGACTTCCGTTCCGCTTTGATGACGTACAAAAACAAAATCATCAGCCATCAATTTATCCAAAGTTTCCAAATCTTTTGCATTAAAAGCATCATGTAAATCTTTCATTAATCCCATTCTTACCTTTCTTTAGTCTAGGTGTGAGATCCTATTTATTGATTGGGCGCCTGATATGCAGAAACCACTTTGTTGGCAGTTTCCATTGCAGAGGTCATTGACTTGGAATCGATGATCTCAAGCGCTTCGATGGATTCAATTGTACCAGTTGATGATGCAACCATCTCCATAGCAGCAATATTCTCTGCTGTACCCTCTATAATAAACACTGATTCTGCAGTGCTTACGCTGAAGTAGACTGGGTGCAAAGTCATTCCAAGTGCTTCGATAAGTTTCCGGCCTCCAGCTTCTCAATCCTGGGGTATATCAACCATGCCCTTGAATGCTGCGTTACTATATTTGGCTCTTGCTAAATAAAGGGCCATTCTCTGCTCCTTAATATTGAATGAAAAAGTTTATTGGGGTTGCTGGATGCCCAGTGCCAACATTGTTTCAACAATCTCTTCTCAAACTCATATCAACTTCAATTCAATCCGGCTCTTAGAAACATCAACCTTCAAGATTAACGAATTCCATTGAGGTCATATCAACCCCAGACTTGTCAAGAAGGTGTTGATTTTCTGCCATCACCTTTTGAAGAACTTCCATGGATTCGATATCATGGACAACGTAAATTCGCTCAGTTTGTGGTGACCAGCCATACCCAATAATTGTGATACCAGCCTCAGAGCGGACCTTGCGAGATTCCTCATTTTCAAACTCACTTTTCCAATGTTCATATCCTTTCGTTAGTTTAGCATTCACAACTTGTTTCATTTCGTTTTTCCTTCCGGAAGAAGATTATAGTTTCGATGCGCAAATTGCCCGCATCAGTGGTTGCATCCCAACTAAATAGTCAGTAGCAAGAAATTTCAATAGATTTCTTTGTCAACCAATCAGATGAACAACACCCAAGGCTAGCTTTATTGTTGCGTACTAATTACAAAGAACCTCACAGGGCACCCCATCCTTGTCACCATCCAGTCGACTGAGTCCACATTGATAAAGAAAAGCTCTTGCTTCTTCACAAGAATCCATTTGTCTGCAATAGCGTTTGCTCCCACAGACTACTTTCAAACTTGCTGAGGGCAGTGCGGGTTGGGGGACCCGCATTGTGTTAGTGCAGTTCATCTCTGGTGCCTCTCTCGGTAACTCGACTTGATTTCCAAGCAACTTTCGTAAAGCCACCAACTCTTGTCGATCAGCCGTCAATCCCCATTTCAGCTTCACAGCCACCCATGCCCTCACATATTCGGTTTGGTAGGCTGGATTGGGTGGTAGCCACTCTGCTGGATCCTTGGCTCCCTTCTGACGGTTCAGACGACGATCGACAGCAATCAATGTGTCTGGATCATCCAAATCATTGGCATAGGCTCTTTTGCGCTCACGAGACCAATTGGCAGCACCAGACTGGTGTGCCTCCTTGAGAGGTACCATGTGATCAATATCCAGCTTGGTGGCATCAGTGGTTCTGTCGCTTTAAGTGTCATTCCAGCTTCCTAAAACCACTCGACAATCCTTTGAAGACTTGAACCCAACGGTCGAGAGGGACTCCTCAATCAACACCTCGTGACGAGGGATCTGGCAATCACGGTCTTCGTCAATCCAGTGGCAGTAGTTTTTATGGTTGTATTCGGGGAAGCTTTTTTGTTAGTTAGATCCAATGTGTCTGGGTTCAACGGTAGCGGGGACGGAACCTAAGTGAAGCGTTTGACTCATTTGGAGCAGGATGTTGTTGTGGGTAGCAAGCTACAAAACTGTAGCGATGGATAAGGCTGTTCATGCGAAGAGGGGTTAATAAGTGAAACTGTTGTTTTTGATTAGCGCATCAAAAAAGCATATCAAGTGTTGAAAATCAGATATATTCAATTTTAATTGTATTTATTCAGGAATTTATCAATCTTAGTCTAGCATGTTAAAGTAGTTTCAATGAGACTACTTCTGTTTGATAATAATTTTTTCTACTTTCTGACAGCTTCATTTTCGAGAAACTTTGATGCAAAAAAGCCTCTTCAAATCACTGTATTTGATTTAGCTGATCACAATAATCAGCTCCGCGAGTTGCAATGACAGGAGCGAGCTACCAAATGATCTAATGAATACTACCGAAGGATATTACAAAGGAGAATTTGAAAGCCCGTCTATTATTTCATTTAAAGGAGTTTCATACGCAAAACCTCCTATCAAAGATTTAAGATTTGAAAATCCAGTGAAACCCGATTCTTTCTCTGGAACAAAACAGGCAAATCAAATTGGAGCGGTATGTCCACAGTTTGATCCCAATCAGCTGTTACCTACAATGATTGGTGATGAGGATTGTTTATTTTTAAACATCTTCAGGCCCTCAGCAGAAGGTGAATACCCTGTAATGGTTTGGATTCACGGTGGGGGGTTTACCAAAGGTGACTCCATGCATTCTTTGCATGGGGCAGAAAATCTCAGTTGGTATGGTCAGCCTTACAGGCTTGTTGATAGTGGTATTGTATTTATTTCAATAAACTACCGTCTTGGAGTTTTTGGTTTTTTGGCATCTAGAGATCCTGCTGAAGAAGATGCTGCCAATAGTAATTATGGGTTATCAGACCAGCAACAAGCTTTAAAATGGATTAGAAACAATGCTAATTCCTTTGATGGAGACCCGAATAATATAACAATCTTTGGTGAATCTTCTGGAGGCTTAAGTGTATTGACTCATTTTTCGATGCCATCATCAGATGGATTATTTAACAGAGGTATAATTCAAAGTGGCATTTATGATTATTCCCAATCAAGCAATTTGGATGATGCAGTAGCTTTAGGTAAGATAATTTCAGACGAATTGGGTTGCACAAAATTGTCTGAACAAAAAAAATGTTTAAAGTTAAAAAGTAAAGAAGAAATTTTAACTGTACAACATCAACTAAATTATTCTCCATATCCTGTTGCAGGAATAAATACATTAGAAATTAATCCACTAAAGATTTCCGATACAGATTTCTTCAATTCAGCAGATTTGATAGTTGGTACTAATTCAGAGGAAGGAAATTTTTTCACACCTATTAATGAGTTTACTTACGGAAATTCAGAAAACAGTGAACTAGGTTACTCTCTGGTGCTAAAGAGGCAACTATCACTAGATAACTCTACTGTTGAAATTGTGAAAACAGTTTATCCTCTCATTTCACATGATAATACAACCCACAAAGCCCTTTCCAAGATTATAACTGACGCTTTTTATGCATGCCCAACCTTAAAACTATCAAGGAATTTACGGAAAAAAAATAAAGTATATTTTTATACATTTGACGATAGAAATGCTCCCTACGCTCATATTCTTGGGACATGGCCCATCTATTCTAACATACCTCTACCTGACAAATTCAATTTTGGAGCTTCGCACACTCTTGAAATATCTTATGTTCTTGGGGATAAATTAGATCAACTTGGATTTTCCAAAGAGCAAATTTTACTTGCTAATAAAATGACAGATTATTGGTCAACTTTCGCAAAGTTTGGAAATCCAAATTTTTCACATGATACTTTCAATTGGAATACATTTGATCAAAAGAAAATTCTTTCCTTAGGTGATACAATTATTAATATTAATGAAGCGGAATTTTCAATAAATCATAATTGTGATAATTTCTGGTTATTTAATCAATAATTAGCCAAATACTAAGAAGTTTCAATTAATTTGAATTAAATTAAAATTGTTTTATATCAAATAAGTAACTTGATTTGACTGATAATATGATCTTCTAATTACTAGTCAATCACTTACATTCTTCCGAGTTCCATTCTTATCCTTCGCTGGGGTTGTAATCTAGCGGCTCAGATACTGTTTCCTAATTCAATATTTTTCCATCTCTGTAGGTGATCGCACTGATAGTGGATGTATAGACATCCTCTTTTCTTAATCCAAAGAATCTTTAGAGACAGACAAACTGATCACTTTCAAAGATTGGTCTAAAAAACCTATCATGTAGGTTTCCCTGAATGAAGATACAATGACTTTGCCATCTTCTAGATTGACCACGATTCCTGTATTAGAATCTGGAGCTGAGTAATCGGGATGATAAATTTGATCAACAAGAGAAAAACCGTCATTTCTAAAAGCAAGTCACCATGCTTTATCAAATTGTTCTGCTATAGTCATTTTCTCTCCTTATACTTTAATCCGTGATTTGATTTCTGCGATGGCGAACAGCACCAACTGCTGCTAATTACTCGTAGTCTTCCCAGTTCCAGTTTTGGCCTACAATGGGATCCTGATCCAGTAGCTCTCTAACACTTTCTTAAGTTAGAATTAGTCCGTCCTTGTACTTAATCATAAAAACGATTGCATAATAAATTGGATCAGAACTTTTATTCCCCTTGACATAACGGTGCAGACACAAAAAATCATCACTCTCATAAACAATGCGAAACAGTCCAAAAATGTAGTCCTCGCTGTAGGTTGACAGCATTAGCTTCTCATCTTCCAAATTCACAGTGATACCAGTGGTTGGATCCGGTGCTGAGTAATCAAAATGTTAGATTTCATCAAACAAAGAGAAATCATTGTTTTTGAACATCAGCCGCCCCGCCCTGTCAAATGCATCTGCTTTGGTAATTTTCACCCCTAATAATTTCTAAGCCAATTGTTGGTAATTCGTAGTCTTCCCAGTTCCAGTCTTGGCTTTTACAGGGGTCGTCGTCTAGTTACTGTCGGACGATTTGTTGAGTAATCACTATCCCGTTTTCATATGAAATTAGAAACAGCATTTGAATACGTCTACTAAAAACAGACGTTGGCTCTTCGCAAAACGAATACTAAGCCCCCATGAGAGTAATAAAATTAGTGTGATTGGTGAGATTTGGGCGTGCTTAAATATGCATCAGCAAAGGTAGTTCTGGGCTTTGGACTGTTAGTTCTGGACGAAAGTTAATCAGTTGAGTGAGCAAACAAATTACAATTCAGAGAGCTTGAGGCAGACCTATGAAAACTTATGAATGGAAGAAAGATGGGAAGCAATACCAAGGAGTGGGAGAGTTTTTCTTGTGAGCAGGCCTAAATAGCGAACTATCTAATATTTTATTGAAGCACAAAGGATAGTGCCAGAGTTCGAGCGAAGCCATGAAGTACTTATGGATCAATACAATACAGTAATCTGACTTTGCGGGAGGATGCAGGAGGCAGAGGCTCGCCCATGGAATGATCTGGACCATTTACTTGCATAGAAAAAAAGGTAACTTCCTGCGAAGCCTATTGAGAAAAAAGGATTTACAGGCAGTAGACACCAATAGTGGTTCAAATACAGCCTAAACACTTATGTAGATTTACCAATAACATGGACTTAGTCATATTCGATGGCCTAGTAAATCCTTCAACACACTTAAATAAGCTAAAGATTAGAATGATGCTAATCATAGTTTATCATAAGATGTAGACCAAAATAGTTGTACTATTTAAATGAAAATAGTCAGCATAAAATCTTAAAACCTAGCACTTAAAATAATTGATTTTCAAGAAAAGGGAGTGAAATTTCATCAAATTAAATATTGCACGATAACCCTAATTAAGGTTAAATATGTATTAACAACAGATCAAATTGAAGAAACTTTTATCAGAGGTAAATAAACAAATCATAAAAAATTGATATTTCATGTACTCAGTATATTTTTTTAATGCAATAAACAATGAAATTCATAAATTCAGTCTGTAAGTATTTAATACTCCTTAAAAAATTCTACTGAAATATTTAAAAATTCTTAAATCTCGGGATCAACATTAATATTTCATAAATAAATAAATTAAATAATCAAATAAGAAAGTCAGGCAAAAGAGATGAAATTAAATTTACTAGTTGCATCATTTATTGAGAAAAATCATGTGGATTTAATAAAGGCAAAATTTCCTGATATTGAAATCATTTATAGAATAGATTTAATCGATAAACCAAGATATAAGAGTGATCACATTGGATACCCAAGGCTCAAAAATTCATACAAACAAAAAGAATGGTTAAGTCTCGTTGAAAAAGCTGATATTATTTTTGGTTTTGATAAGAATTTAGATCCGAATTTAGATTTATACGCCAAAAGAGTTAAATGGATCCAGGCTACCAGTTCTGGTATCGGAGAATATCTAAGAGAAAACAGATATTTAGTTAAAATGCCAAATACAAAATTTACAACAGCAAAAATGGTACATGCTAAGCCACTTGCTGAATTTTGTATTATGGTAATTTTAATGTGGGCAAAAAATTACTTTCGAACAGAACAACATAAATCATCAAAAAATTGGCAACGTTTTTCAACGGATGATATTTCAAACCAAATTGTTGGTATCGTTGGTGTAGGTGCAATTGGAGATGAAATAGCTAAATATTGTAAGTATTTTAATATGAATGTTTACGGTATTAAAAATAAAACAACATCAAATCCAACAACGTTACATATTGATAAATTCTTTGATAAAACTGATTTACTGGAAATGGCTAAACTCGTAGACTACCTAATATTAGTAGCGCCACAAACAAACGAAACAAACGAGATAGTTAATTCCGAAATCTTTGATGTGATGAAGACTAGTTCCTATATGATAAATATTGGTAGAGGTTCATTAATCAACGAAAACCATCTCATAAGTGCAATTGAAAATAATGATATATCTGGTGCTGCACTTGATGTGTTTGAGAAAGAGCCGTTACCACCTGACAGTAAATTATGGAGTTTAGAAAATTTGATATTATTTCCACACTCAGCAAGTACTACTTATGATGAAAATAAACGAATTGTAAGTCTTTTTTGCAAGAATATTGAATTATTTTTGAGTAATAAGTCTTTAATCAACCAATTTAATAAGGATGCTTTATACTAATATTCAATAAAAAGAATTATTCTATATAAAAACCAAAAGTTTACCTAAGGTTGACGTAACAAAAAAAATTAATCAGAAGGTTTTACTCATCATCTAAAATAAAATTTAAGTCATCTACGACATTTTAAATCCAAACAAGAATTTTGGAATTACTGGTCTTTACTAAAGGACAAAAGTTATTGTATATTGGATTATATTGAATCAATTCTTCATGACAGAATTGCCTTAGAATTAAGAAATTACTGTCTGCATTCAAGCTAACCGAAATAGAAACTTCTCTGAAAATTGAAAAAAAGGGATAAGTGAAAAAGGCCATTAAGTTATGTAGATCTTTTACCTAAATTCAATTAGAGTGAACTTCAATTGGTGTAATAATAAATTAAATATAAGTAAAATTTCAAAGCTGCTATTGTAAAAACACACTCCTTGCTTTAGATTCTCCACTCCAATCGATAATTCAAAAATAAATTACGGTTTACTGGCACTTCGCTAAAAGTAAGTTTTTGAAAGCGTATTGTTCGTTTGACAGCACTTCGAAAGCAAGGGGAGAATTGTCTTTGATAACAGGTTGTTCTTCAAATTGAGTAACAACTGTAACTTCTTATCCAGAAAATAAAATGGAATTCCAATAAGATAGGCCGTTCACATTAACAAATTTTGCGTATGTTGTTAATGAGTGAAAGCTTTAAAGAGTAAATATTTTTCTTTTAAGATGTGATTAATTGGCTAAAAATGAAAACTACAGGGCTGATTATTTTATGAAATGTATGAGAAAATAAATTACTGATCTTAGGGCCAAATTGAGGAATAAAGTTTTTGCGTTGAATTAGCTGTAGCGTATATTTTCTAATCTAGGATTCTGGAATCTTACGAAAAAAATAATCTATATTTGTTGTTTACCAAAATTGATTTCGGCATTGAATTTAGTTATATTGAGGTAATTACTTAATCTTTGAAATTGACGGTAACAATACCAACTTAGAAGACGGTTTTACGCCCCAAATGAAGAAAGTAGAATATATCTGGCAGCACTGTAAAATAACGAATCCAAAACTGTTTCTCTTTTTGGAACAGATGTTTTTAGATCCTATTTTAAGTTAACAATATTTTCATTCATAGTTTGATATAGATAAATTAATGGTGATATTTTTACATTATAGATAAATAAAATCACTTCTTATTCTTGTGATTGTTCATTCATTGTAATTAATTTTAAAAAAATTATTTGATAATATTTGAAAATCTAACTACCATTACCTTAATTTAAATTATTCTGAAGTACGTATACTTAGCTTAAATAAAATTTACCGTGTCTTCAAACAACTTTATTGTATTGAAAGTGTTTTTTTTCTTTAGAGAAAAATTTAATATTTTTATTTCTAGCTTCCTTATAAATTGATATATTAATCGTATTATACTTTTTTCTTTAAAAATTTGTTGATATGCATGGATTTTTGGATAAAAACGTATAGAATTTTAATGCATTTGCTAATCAATATTAAAGCATGTGACAAAAAATGAACTTTAGTTGATAAATCACTAACTAATTCACTGCCACAAAATGACCCGGTTCTAATTCGATCATATCAGAAGAGGCAGAGACAAAATCAATAGGCTTTATTTGCGAAGGAACCTCTTCGAAAGTTATTTTTTCACTTTCTTTTTTAATTGTAGGATCTGGGATAGGTACAGAATTCAATAACTTTATTGTGTAAGAGTGTTTGGGATTTTCGAAGACTTGCGCCCGAGTACCAATTTCTACTATCTTGCCCAAATACATGATGGCTACAATATGGCTTATTCTTTCAACAACTGCCATATCATGACTGATGAAAAGATAAGAAATCCCATATTCATCTTGTAAATCCATCAATAAATTAATTATTTGTGCTTGAACTGTGACGTCGAGAGAAGAGATAGCTTCATCGGCGATGATTAAAGCGGGTTTGGGCCCTAATGCTCTTGCGATACAAATACGTTGTCTTTGGCCGCCCGAAAATTCATGAGGAAATCTTTTGCCGTGATCAGGAAGTAAGCCCACACGTGTAAGAAGTTCATCTACCCTGTCAGCTACTTCGTTTCGGTTACAAATTTTGTGAGTCCGGAGTGGTTCTGCAATAGCATTAGCAATAGTCATTCTTGGATCTAAGCTAGAGAACGGATCTTGAAAAACCATCTGCATGTTGGCACGAACAGATAACATTTCTTTGTTAGAAGCATTTAGAACATCTACTCCTTTAAAAACTATCTTACCTGATTTTGGTTGAATTAATTTAAGGATTGATCTCGCAACAGTTGATTTGCCGCATCCTGATTCACCTACAAGCGAAAAAGTTTGTGAACTAAAAATATTAAAACTTACATCATCTACAGCGGGTATGACATGTGTCGTATTTCCTAAAATACCCGAAGTAATATCAAAGTAAGTGATTAATTTTTCAACTTTCAGTAAAGGAGAGATCAAGGAGAATTAGTAAAAATATGTTGCATAAACCCTAGATAGAATCAAATTTTTCAGGCTCACCTTTGCCACGCATGGAACCCAATCTAGGGACACTGTTAATAAGCTTTCGAGTATAGGCATTTTTGGGAAACTGAAATATTTCAGTAGTTCTCCCATACTCAATAATTTTGCCTTGGTACATAACGGCAACTCTGTCAGAAATTTCGGCGACGATTCCCATGTCATGTGTTATGAAAAGCACAGACATTTCAGTCTCCTCTTTCAAGTCCTTAATTAAATTCAGGATCTGTTTCTGTATTGTAACGTCGAGCGCAGTAGTTGGCTCATCTGCTATCAACAATTGGGGCTTGCAGGAAAGTGCCATGGCAATCATTACGCGTTGTCTCATGCCCCCAGAAAATTGGTGCGGATACAAATTGTATTGCTTTTCAGGTTCAGGAATTCGTACTTTCTTCAACATCTCAAAAGTCTTGAGCTTGGACTCAGCGTGACTCAGCTTTTGATGTTCGACAAAAACTTCAGAGATTTGGGTTCCCACGGACAAAGATGGATTCAAAGAGGTCATGGGTTCTTGAAAAATCATTGAAATTTCATTACCACGCACTTGCTGCATTACTTTGTTATCCGCAGAAGACAAATCATACAGTGTAGAATCATCAGGTGAAAAAAATATCTTTCCCGAACTTATGAATCCATTCGATAGTTCATTAAGTCTTAGGAGTGAAAGTGCAGTGACAGACTTTCCAGAACCTGATTCCCCTACGAGCGCGAGGATTTCATTCTTTTGGATTGAGAATGAGATATTTTCAACAGCAGATATGACAAAATCTCTAGTGTGAAACTTGACACTTAGGTTTGTAACATCAATAAGCGATTTGTGATCAATGGAAACCATTCAAAAAACATCATCTAAAGTATGATCTTAATCTATCTAATCCGATTTTTAAAACTTCTAAATCTTGCATAAACGAACCTCTGAGGTATTTATCCTCAACAGAATTTATAATGAGTTGATGACCACTTCTCAAATCTTTCGAAACTTGAGGAGCTGTTTTTTGGCATTGGCCTATGTCAAAACAAACATAATACGCTCCTTGTGGAATTCCATAAGGTAAACTCAACTGTTCAAGAAAATCCATCCAGAGTTGCCTAGCAGCAGTCACATTTCTCATTTCACTTTCAAACCATTCTCTACCTAGACTTAGTGCTTCAATTGATGCGTACTGAGCATTGACAGGAGCACAAATATTCATTGCATGGTGGAATGGGGCAATGGTTGCGATCATGTCGCGATTAGATACTATGTATCCAACTCTAATCCCGGTAAGGCCATAACCTTTAGATAAACTATAAATAGATATAATGTTTATTTTCTCAACATGCTCAGACATTAAAGAATAATGTTTGTAGTCATCGTAAATGTAATGCTCGTATATCTCGTCTGTTATTAAAGTTATGTCAAGCCCTTCAAGTCTATTGTAAACCTTGTCAATTAGATCTTTAGAAAGAACCGTACCAGTTGGATTAGATGGAGATACCAATACTACTAACTTTGTTTTTTTCGAGAGGGTCTGTTCAAAATCATCAAAAGAAAAAGTAAAGTTATTGTGTGTGTTAGTTTGAATAGGAATAACTTTAGCACCACAAATTTTTGCAATTTCTTCATAAGTTGAATAGTAGGGAGCAGGTATAATTACTTCATCTCCATAATCTAAAATTGATAAAAATATTGCAAAAATTGCAGGTTGGGCGCCTGACGTAACAAGTATTTCAGCGGCTGGATCTGCAAAATAATTGTTTTCCTTAAGTAATTTCTTTGAAATGGCTTCTTTCAAAGTATTGAGGCCAGACCATGAGGTGTATGAGAGTTGCCTGCGATCAATACTTTCTTTAAAAGCTTGAATTACAGATTCCGGTGGAGAAAAATTTGGCGTGCCAGAACCAATATTAATATACCCTTCTAAATTAACTGATGATTGAAATGTGGGTTTAACAAATTCAGTTCGCGATGAAAGTTTTCCCATAAATATTCACAATACTTTGTTATTTGGGTTGATAAACCGACCAACTTGTTCCGTAAGTACGGTCTGCCCATCGTAAACAACTTTACCATTCACAATTGTTTTATCAATTTTACCATTAAACTTTTTTCCTGAATATAACACATCACTAGATTTTGCATGACTAAATTGTTGGTCAGAATTGTAGTAATGAGTTTTATTCATATCTAAAATTGTAATGTTTGCACTTAAACCTGGTGAAATGCTACCCATCAAATGATTTATGCCAAATCTTTCAGCTGGATTTGATGAATAAAATTTAACAATGTCTTGAATAGTAAATTCACCCTTGCTTACTTTGTCAACCATAGTGTAGACCAGTGAATTCACTCCGGGATGACCAGGTGGAACCTTATCTATTCGAGTGGTGGCTAGTTTCTCGTATGAGCAGAATGCAGCGTGATCACTGGCTATGATTGATATGACATCATCTTTAAGACCCGACCAAAGAGCGTCTTGGTCAGTTGAAGTTCTGATGGGAGGATTGATTTTGGCAAAATTACCAAATTCTTTTATGGCACTATCGTCATAAAATAAGTAATGGGGACAAGTCTCTGTAGAAACATTGCAGTTTTCACTTTGATAATGCCTAATAACTTTTAAACCTTCATTTGAACTCAGATGAGCAATATGAATTTTTGTATCGACAAATTTGTTTAGGTAAAGAATTTCATTTATAGCAGTAGACTCAACATTTGGAGGTCTGAGAAGGTTATGAGACTCTGGTTTATTAAGTTCATCATCAGGGAGGATTTGCTGATAATATTTAAGTAAATCATTACATTCAGCATGAATTGTACTAACTAAATCTGTCGATTTTATCAATTTTAAAGTATGAAAAAGGTGACCTCTATCCACTATCGACAACCCATCAAATTCATCTTCTCTACCTAACGGAGCTTCGATCATAAATATTTTAAATGCAATTGCACCAGCATCACGGAAGCCCAAAATTTTGTCCCTATCTTCTTCATAGACTTCAGAAAACGGTCTTTCGCCATCTTTGAATTTAGTTCCAGGGGCTGCATATAGCCCAAAATTAGTGAAACTCCTATCAGTAAAATGCTCTTTGCGTTCTGCAAATATATTAAGTGTCGAACAACATGGCTTTGCAATAGGCATTTCAAAAATGGCAGTGATTCCACCTGCGGCAGCAGCCCGAGTCTCAGTTTCAACTGTTCCTCGTTCAGGGTAAGAAGGTGATCTGACATGAAAATGAACATCAATAAACCCAGGTAGCACAAATTGATTCTCTGCATCAATTATGCTTCGTGCTTCATAATTATCTGAATCAAAGAGACTCACGACATTAGAATCTATAACCCCAACATTTAATTTTTTAATTTCTGAATCCACATATGTATTACCATTCTTAATAACTAAATCAAAAATCATGAATCAGTATCCTCTAACTAAATTTGTAAACGTTTTGACTATTGATTCTTCAAATGAAAAATTAGCTTTAAACCCAAAAGAATCAATAATTCTATTTGTATTAAGTGGAGCTCTATTTTGGCATGAACTAACAATAATATCAGATTTATCTTTAGAGGTTATATAATAATAAAAATTTATCTCATTCCGAGAAAGAATTTGAAACAAATCTACAACACTGAAAGACTGATTTGATCCCACATTGTAAATAAGATGATCATATTTTCTAATGGCAAGTATTGAATGAATCAAAGACGTAAGATTATGAATGTAGAAAAAGTCTCTAAAAACATTCACATCATTTAAGCGAATAAAATTGTTCTTTTTGTAATAATATAATAGTTGGTGAATTAAAGAGGTGTTTGGCCTTGTTGAAGAATTACTTTCATTTTCGCTAAATATAGTTCCCAGTCTCAAGATGACAAAATTTGTTTTGTCCTGTAGACCTTTATGATGAGATATTGACTTCTCAACTGCTAATTTATGTTTAAAGTAATCATTTCTCAGCATAATTGAATCAGTCTCACAGTTTAACAAATCCTTTTTTTGGTTTTTATAAATACCTGCAGAACTAAAAAAGACAAAACGTTTAACAGCATATTTAATTGAAAATTCGATTAACTTGATAGACGAAAAAATATTTACTTTTTCAATGTCAAATTTTTTCACAGACTGGCTTTGGACACTTGTGTCAGTAATAAAAGCGCAATGAATTACTGTATCAAATGAAAACTTAATAAACAGTTCATTAAGATTCTGGGTGTTAGAAATATCAATTTTAATCTCTTGAACATTTTTATTAAATTTTGAACGCAATTTGAACTGATCCCATGGACTAAAAAGAGCATAAACATTGAATTTTGAATCAGAAGATATGGAATCTACTAGGAAACTACCAATGAAACCACCTGCTCCGGTAATTAATACATTCATTTACTTAAAGAAAATCTATCATGCCAATTTAATTAACTATATATGTGATTTATGTTGTCAGAATTCAGATCAACATTTGATCTGCGATTGTAGTCACCGATTCCACCTCCACCAGCAGTTACAACTTCAACATACTCTAGTCTTCTAATAACAAGTGGGTCATCATTTTGCTCTTTTCCATTGACAAGTATTTTTGCTTTACCTCCGTTTTCACCACCCAGTAATCCTCTTGGAGGATTCTTAATAAAATTAGGCCTGAAACTAAATTGAAGTGGGCGGTCAGATAGTGATGTTATTTTGACGTACTGGCCAGATCCGCCACGGAATTTACCTTTGCCTGCAGTATCAGGTGCAAGATTTCTTTCAACTAGAATTGGAGCTCTAGACTCAGCAATCTCAGTCTGTATCATCGTACAATTAGTTGGGTAGACAGTGCAATCGTGCCCATCACGACTTCCAGTCGCACCAATACCGCCCTTAGGCATAAAAGTCATCGCAAAGTATTTACCATTATCGTCATAACCAGAAGCTCTAAAAATTACATTGTGACCGCAACCAGCCATAACCAAATCTTCAAATGCATTTGATAAAGCAATATTGATTAGTGAACTTATATGGATACCAGTTCTTGTCCTTGCATAAACTGGAACAGGTTTTTTTGCATTCAGTATACTACTATCATCAACAAGAATCTCTATTGGGCAATATTGAGCGCCTATGTTTGGAACATTATCAAATAGAATGAATTGAAAGGCATAGAAAGTATCTGAAAATGTGTAACTATATGGGACGTTTATGGGAAGCCTTTCTCGTTGCTTTTCTGAACCTCTATAATCTGCAATAATTTTGTCATCTTTAATTTCAATTTTTATCTTTAATTGAATATCTTTTCTCTTATCAGGATCATGGGACGCTAAAAAGCCATCAGCAACAAATTCCCCAGAATAAATTCCTTTAGGGAATTTCGAAAGTCTATCTAAATACGCTTTCTTCATTCTTTTTGAAAATTGGTCTGCAACTTCATTTAGACTAAGTTGAGGATTTACATGAAACAATCTTTTAAACTTATTTGAAATCGTTTTAATTGTTGATACCATCGCATAAATATCACCAATAACCAATTCTGGAAGTCTAACGTTACTTTCAATTAAGTGAACAATTTCTGTATTGAAAATACCTTCATTGTACAGTTTCATTGGTGGTATCATTAGACCTTCTTCGTAGAAATCCCAAGCACGAAAATCACCAATTGTGCCACCAATATCAGCTACATGCAGAATAGTTCCAACATAACCATTGAGTTTATTGTTGCTAAACAAAGGTGCTACGAGCAAAGTATCAGATTTATGGCCTGAACCAATCCATGGATCATTAGTAATAATAATGTCATCTGGACGAATATCACTACTAAACATTTCTGCGATGATTCGAATTGATCTGGGCATGCATGTTATAAAAAGTGGCATACATTCCGTTGGCATTCCAACAGCTCTGCCAAGATTATCACATATTACTAGTGAGTAATCTTTGCCATCTCTCACTGCACTTGAGAAAGCAGTCTTCATCAACACTCTATCTGCTTCATCTGCAATTGATTTTAATCTTGCCAAAAAGATTTCAAGATTGACGGGATCACTAAAATCCAATGGCTGAATTTCGTCATCCGATTGATGTACATAAACCTTTATGTCGCCATTTTTTAACTTTGAAAAGGAACCGTCGGGACCAATAGCAATGGTAGTATTTTTGGATTCTATTATTGAGGGTCCAGTTAGAGTAGTTTCTTCTTGAAGAGTTTCATAATCATAGACATTTACTTCCAACCAATTCTCAACAGACTCGAACCAAACATCTCTTTTTCTCATTGAATTTTGGTGTGCACATGGTGAGGCAGGTACTAATGGTATATCTTCGGGACTTTGAACCATAGTAATTTTTACTGCTGATATAGCAATGTTGTAGCTAAGAGAAATGCCATAAAGCTCAAAATATCTATTCAAAAAATTCTGCTTTAAAGTTTCAACAGAATCTGATGAATTAAATGGAATTAGGATATCAAAGCCCTGCCCTTCATATCGCATTTCAAGAAATGATGAAAATTCCAACAAACTAATATCTCGAGAATGATTGTCCAAGGAATTATAAGTTTGTCGTTTACATTGGTCGATAAAAGAATTTAACTCAATCAACGAGATAGTATCTAATAAAGAAATATATGAAAAATTTTTTTCAATAGAAATATGAGAAGTTAAAAAACCATAAGCAGATAAAATGCCGGCAAGATTGGGGACGATAAATGATGAAATTTGAAGTTTTTTACAAATATCATAGGCATGAAGAGGACCAGCTCCTCCAAACGCATAAAGTATAGATTGCCTGTGGTCTTCGCCAAGCTCAGTCACATGAAGTTTGATCGCTTGACTCATATTCTCATTAACAACTTTTCTGATTCCCGTTAAGAACTCATCAGTTGGGTAATTATGCTTGCGAGCAGTTGAGTCAACAATTTCAGATGTACGCAAGTAATTAAGCTCTAAATGACCTGCAAGTAATTTATCCGTTGACAAATACCCGAGAAGTAAATTCACGTCAGTTATTGTTACGTTTTTACCACCTTGTCCATAACAAATAGGTCCAGGGTCTGAACCGGCGCTTTCGGGACCAATTTTTAAAAGTCCGAGTTCGTCTACTTCTGCAATGCTTCCCCCACCAGCACCAATTTCAAGCATGTGAATACTTGGTACTTTAACTTTTATACCACTTCCGGGTTTGTTTTGGTGAACACGTCCAAATTCAAACTCAGTCGCCTTCCCCGGCTTTAGATCCTTAAGCAAACATATCTTTGCAGTGGTACCACCCATATCAAATGCAATACAGCTTGTATTACTACTGCTGCGTGAAAGGGAACTAACAGCAAGCGCCCCACCTGCAGGACCAGATTCAAGTAATCTGATAGGTGTTAGGATAGATTCCTTAAGAGAAGACAATCCGCCATCAGACCATATCAACCGGAATTTTTCTATACCTAGTGAGCATAGATGATTATTAAGATCATTCAGATATTTTTCAGCAATAGGCTGAATATAAGCATTTGCGCAGGTAGTGTTTAATCTATCGAATTCACCAATTATTGGTGAAATTTCAGAAGAAAGACTTATATGTAAATGAGGTGATTTATCTAGAATGTAATTTCTTAAAATTTCTTCGTGTAATGGATTTTTGTAACTATGAAGTAAAACTATAGCAACAGATTTAATTTGATGTTTTCTAATAACATCCAAATAATGATCAACCACTTCTAAATCAATTTCTCTAAAAATAGTGCCATCGACTAAAATTCTTTCATCAATTTTAAATCTAAGGTTTTTTGGAACTAAAACATTAGGTTTTATTAAAACATTATCATAAGGATCATATCTATTACCCTTACCTGTATAAATAATGTCTTCCGCTCCTTTGGTAACAAATAATGCTGGGGAAGTCTCAGTTCTTGAAATCAAGGCATTACTAAAAAGTGTAGTGCCATGAATTACTTCAAAATCAGAATTGTTCGAACCAAGATTGAATTTATCATTGAAAATTTTTGTAAGACCTTCAAGAATGGCAATTCGCGGGTTTGCATGATCAGTTAATACTTTTTCCTCATAAAACTTGTTATTTGACATGTCTGCCAAAATGATGTCAGTGAATGTTCCACCGACATCAATGCCAATTTTTACAATATTATTACTTTTCATATAACTTTTAAATCTCTTAAAGCATGAACACTGGCATCTAAATTTTTTAGATTCATGAAACTATAATTAGGAGAGTATATTAAACCCTGAGCTCCAGCTTCAACACTTTTAATCACGCTTTGATAGACCATCTCATATGTGCATTTAGCTTGGTTAGCATTATGAGATGGTGCATCGACTCCAATACCCATGTAGACAGGTATACGACCTTCTACACCATCAACAGCATCTTTACATTGGCTAAAAACATAATGATTAGTGTCAAGGCTTGTAGATACAAGTTCACTCCAATCATTTGAGCCGAGGGAAAGGAGTCTGTCAAAACCATCTAATAAATTGTCTGACGGCTCTTCAAGAACATTTTTTGACCAATGATTAATTTCTTTAGCGTAAATAGAGCCAGCTTGATGCTGGTAAGTTATTGGCTTGACCCAATCAGAATAATCTAAAGTTTCATGCCATGGCCATTGAGCTTTTCTAATTGGGCTAAAATGGTTTCTGTTCCATACGTTAAGTCCGAATTCAAGATCTTTGTTAATCCATTTAACTATTCCATATAGTTCTTTATCTAGATTCTTGTTATTTTCCAACCACAGTTTCTCCCAAAGAAGAACTTCAGGATTATAAAGCAAAGATCTTATAAATTGTATGACAGAAAGATTATTCTTATTGTCACGTATAGTTGATATAATATCATGAAAAGCTTTTTTGATATTCTCAACATCTAGATTTCTAGATCTAGCAAATTGGACAAAATCATCAGAGAAGTCTGTGGGATATTTACCCTGCACTAATTGATCTAAAGGACTACATCTTTCATTACACCACATTACCCCATCGATGTCGTATGACTTACATTGGTCTTCAATTATTGCTTTAATCCAGTTACGATAATTAGAATTAAAAGTACTGGGTTCATCACCCGTTCTACCAATTAAATCTATCTCTAATAAATTAACAATATTAGGAAGATTTATAGTTTGTATAGAACCATGACCCTCATACTTAAAAAAAGGTTCCATTAATTCAACATAAACACTAATCTTCAATTTTTTACACTCTGAAATTATCTCATGAAGTATGTCGTTGTTTTGGAACATTTCATCTTGTGTATAAAAATCCTTGATATTTGTCTGAGAATAAAAGACGGGATTGGGTCTAAAATAAGCTCCACCTTTCAAATCGATTGGACTAGACACGCCATGATCTGGCCAACCATCAATATCGTAGGAAATACTCCTACCAACCTTTAAAGCAAGCCAAGATACAGTACATACAAATATAGCATTGATCTCAAATCTGGATTTCAATATTGAAATACACTCTGTAACTCCTTCATCAACAAAACTCAGTGGATTAATTTGAATCCCATTCAAAAATTGTCTAGACATTTTCTCTCACAGATTATTAAGCACTTTCAATTTCATTAAAATAGATATTACTGATGATCTTCAAATCGTTCGGGTCAAGTTCAACATTGATAGCTGAAACATTTTCACTGAGTTGTTTTATTGAACGTATACCACATATCACAGATGGGATATTTGAATGCGATAAAAGCCATCCTATTGCAAGACTAGTTAAAGAAATTTCATTCTTTTTACAAAAATCTTGCAAACTTTGAAGAAATTTAAAATTTTTTTCAACAAGAATATCTGTCATGTATGTTGCCCACGTTGCACGAGAATCATCAGGTATAACGCCGGAACTGTATTTTCCAGTTAAAAATCCACTTGCGAGTGGAAAATATGGAATAAAATCAAATTTCATGTAATCTAGATATGACCGAAACTCATTAAAAATCCCTTGATTTAACAAATTAAATTCTGATTGAATACAAATTGGTTTAATATTATAAGTATGATGAGCAAGTGTACAAAACAATGATGTTTGCCATGGATTAAAATTTGATATTGCAATAAATCGAATTTTACCCTGATCTTTTAATGTCTTCAAAGCACTAAGAGTTTCATCAAGAGGTGTTACGTCATCCCATTGATGAAGATAAAGTATATCTATATAATCAGTCTTAAGACTAATTAAGCTTTGTTCAACATTTTTGAAAATATAAACAGAAGATAATTTTCCATGTAATTTGTCAGAATCGTTTGGCCAACCTACCTTCGTAGCAATTACAAAATCATGTCGTCTTTTGTCAATGGCATAACCAATTAATTTTTCGGATTCACCCTTCGCATAGACATTAGCAGTATCAATATGGTTTATTCCTAAGTTCAAACATTCATTAATTATACTACAAACTTCTTTTTGATTTACTTTATGACCAAATCGGTTAGTTCCAATACCAATTTCTGAAACACTTAATCCTGAACCTTGAAAATATCTGTATTTCATAATATGTAGGTTATAAAGATTTTTATCATTTAATAAGTTTAAAATAATCGGTTAGATCAATTGTTTTTCTTTTGTTTTTGGACTCAATACAAGCTTCAATTACTGCACAACTTTTTAGATAATCATTCAAACTAATTTGCATTCTATTGCCAGTCAGCTTATAATTAATGTAATCTTGAAGATACTTATGAGTATCACTTAATAGTCCTGTATCCTGTGTCATTTTTATTTTTTTTAAAACTTCTGCATCTTTTGCTGCTTTAAAGTTTTTTCCAGTCATGCTTATTTTACTATCGAATTCTACATAATTTAAATTGGCAAACTGATCTTTTTGAATTATTACTCCTTTTTGAAAATCAGTTCTCCATTCAAATGAGAGTTTATTCCAGCCAGATGTCCATGTACCAATATAGTTAACATGAAAATTTTCGAAGTTGATTAAAATCGACACAGAGCAATCATTTGTGTATAAACTCCAAGGAACTCTCCATGTTTGTGCGGTTACATTCTTAACTTCTGATTGATAGCAATATCGCATAAGATCTATATGATGAATTGTCTGTTCTAACAGCATAGGTTGAATCATGTCAATCGGGTATTTATTAAGATCTATGCGATGTGGATTCCTATTTCTTAAATATTTAAATGTCCCATATCCAACATTTCCTAATGATTTTGATTCAATTATGGATTTATATTTGTTGGAAGTGTTTAAATACCGGAAATTCATTCCAACAATTAATTCTGCGTTTGCACCTTTAATTATTTCTTTAAGTTCTAAAGAGCTTTGAAATGATTCAGTAAGTGGCTTTTCGCAGATTATATCAATTGCAAAATCTTTTAAAAATTTTATATGGTTGAAATGAACTTTTGGTGGTGTGGCAAGAATAATACAATCACACTGAAATTTAAGTAGATTTTCAAGTGAGGAAAAGATTTTTTCACCATTTCTCAAATTCTTTTTACAGTCATCAATTTTATTTATGTCGTTTTCAACTATTCCAATAAACTGTAATTCTTTAACTTTTCTAATGGTTTTAAGCCACTGTTTTCCCCGAATACCAAAACCTACCAGAGCTATTTTGAAATTTGTTTTCATCTGCATGAATAATTTCTACTGATTGTTCATCTGATTGGCTACATAAAGATTATCTAAAATACGGAGAGATTCTTTTGCTTCTTCAAATCCTATGTTAAGTTGTGAATTATTATTTATATAATTCATAACTTGTACGATCTGTTGATAAAAATTATAATTTTCATCTAAATGACTATCTGTCTTAAATTCTAATGTTTTGTGATCGGCTATTAATTTCAAACTCTTCTTAACCAATAATTCTATAATGCCATTTTCAAAATAAAACGTGGTTTTCCACCTTGTTGTTTTTCTGTTTTCAACGACAGATATATTTAAATTTGATATAATACCATTATCAAATTCTAATCTACAAACTGCCACTTCCTCGATATTGGAACCATTAATCATCTTTAGATTAGCTGCTACTTTTTGACACTTTCCATTTATTAGCCATTGTAACATATCTATTGTGTGGATTGCGCTGTAGATTAATACACCTCCTCCTGAAGTTTTGTGATCTTGTAGCCACCTTGGCAACGGATTCCTTTTTAATGTATAGATCTCAGAGTTTGTTGATATCAGCTTACCCAATTGTTTGTCATTTAGACATTCCTGAAGCTTTATTATTTCTCTTCTAAATCGATGTACGTAACTTACTGATATCCGATGTAATATTTGTTTATTTCTTTTCTCGAAATCTAATGCTTCTTTTAAGTTGAAACACATCGGTTTCTCGATTAGAACATGATTGCCGAGTTTAAGAAAATGAGTCGAGCATTCCATTAGCATGGAATGCGGTAATGCAACTATCACCAGGCCATCAGTTTGATCAATCGATTGATAATCAATTGATCGCTTTACATGAGCATCTAATTCTATATTTTCAATGTTTGATGTTTCAACGTCAGAAACTGCATAAATTTCGGTGTTTTTCAATTGTTTTACAGCGTGCAGATGTCGTAACCCTGCTTGTCCTAACCCTATTATTGAAACTTTATACATTATCTTTCGTTAATCCATTGATTAAAGAACTTCTTCTTCGATTTATTATTTGATTGATACTTAGAAATCGTATGTTTCATTATATTCCATTGTTCTGTGGCATCCTTTATGAGCTTACCTTCATTTATATCTTTTATTTTTTTATTCTGCATAATGATTTTACCATTGACAATAACTGTGTCGATATTTGATGAATTGCAATTCATTACTAATGTTATTATTGGATCATCAATTATTCCTGATTCAAGTTTGCTTATATCAATTAAAATCATGTCTGCATAAGAGCCTTTTTCAATCTTTCCAATCCTTTTGCAATCTAATGCCTTTGCTCCCCCGATAGTAGCTGTGTTAAAAATGTCTCTGGGGTTTCCTGATTTGCCTGATTTGTCTCTCAATTTTGTAAGGTAACTTGCACATGTTAATTCATTCAGCATGTCTTGAGGGTAAGCATCCGTACCAATTCCAACATTTACATTATGATTTATCAACTTCTGTAAAGAATTAAGACCATATCCCCTTCTTAGATAAACTTTTGGACAATGACCGATATTTACATTATTTTCTTTCAGTATTCTGACATCACTTTTGTGGATTCTAGTATCAATTTTTCCGCTGGAAAGATAAATAGCATGTATTATTAGCAATTTCTCATCTAGTAGGCCTAAAGTATTCAATCTTTTTAGTGGTTTTTTATTTGTGAGATTTAAATTTCTTTTAAAGTCTTCTTTGTACTGGGCTGCATGCATTCTTATTGTAAGACCTAAATCATTTGCAAATTCTTTTGTTTGCTTTAATAAATTGTCACTGCAATTTTCTAGTGCATACGGAAATAGAAAGGTTTTTATTTTGTTATCCTTTAATTTATTTATTGATTCTGAAAAATCTACAGCATCCTTTAACCCATTTTGCCCTTCCTTTTCATTATACAAATAATTTTTTTTATTTTGTTTATAATATGTGTAATAGTCTTGATAATTATTTGCAAAATATCCTCTAAGTCCTATTTTTTTTGTCTCATTTACTAATTCCCAATTTTGTTCAATTTGATCTTGATATCCTTTCATTGCCATTGATGTAACTGAACAAAATGTAGTAGCGCCTCCCTTAAGTATATTAGCCAAAGAGTATTTTGCTGAGATTTTAAAAAAGTCACTTGATAAATTATTGTTCTTCCAAAAGTATTTGTCTTTTTGTATCCTTAATATATTTTCTTTCATTAATAAATTCTGAATGTCTATATTTGATACACAATGTAAATTTATCAAACCTGGAGATAGGATTTTATTACCACCATTAATTGTGTCAAGGTTAGAATATTCTTCTTTATTGTTTGGGCCTGCATAAATTATTTTATTACCCTCATAGACCACACATCCGTTATTATATATACAATGTTTATTATTCTCGAATCCTATCACGTACTTTGCAGTTATTTTTCTTTTTTTAGTTTCTTTTAGCATTTATTCTTGGATCTGTATAATCGCGGATGCAATCTGTTATTTGGTTGATCGACAAAACTGTTGTTAAAATTATTAAACCTGGGAATGTACTTATCCACCAAGCTTGATTCATAAAATTCCTTCCCTCAGCTGTCATTAAACCCCATTCTGGTGTCGGGGGTTGTGCACCCATTCCTAGAAAGCTTAATCCCGATCCTACTAAAATTGCATTTCCTAATTGTAATGAAGCCATTATCCAGATTGATGAGCTTATATTTGGTATGATATGTTTTACCATGATAAAAAAATCATTTACTCCGATACTTCTTACAGCCTCTATGTATTGCATTTCTCTCACTTCCAAAACTTTGCCCCGAGCAAGTCTTGCATATTCTGGAATTGATGACACACCCACTGCTAATGTAACGTTGATTAAACCAGGTCCTAGTACTGCTATGATGACGAGAGCAAGTAAAATTCCAGGAAATGCCAATAACGAATCCATTAATCGCATTATTGTGTTATCTATCCAGCGTCCATAATATCCTGATATTATCCCCACAATTGTTCCTATAGACAAACCAATAGCTACACTTGCAAGTCCAATCAATATTGATATTCTACCTCCATAGATTATTCTGCTGAAAATATCCCTCCCTAATCTGTCAGTTCCAAATATGTGTTCTAAACTTGGGGCTTTTCTACCTTCCATACTTATTTCAATTGGATCATAAGGTGCTGTATATTCGGCAAAGACGATGAATAACCCAATTATTGATAATATTAATCCAAATATTATAAATTTTTTCTTCTTGATTAATTCTTTCAATAACTATCCTACTTATATTTAATTTTAGGGTTAATGTAAGCGTATGTAATATCCACTAAATAATTTACGATTACGTACGTGGAAGCTACGAAAAGAATTGTTCCTTGAACCAATGGGTAATCTTTCCAAAGTATACCGTTAACTAGAAGTCTTCCGATACCTGGTCTACTGAACACTGTTTCTGTTACAACCGCACCCGCTAACATATTTCCAAATTGTAATCCTAGAATAGTTATTACCGGTATGAGCGCATTTTTTATGCTATGTTTCCAATAAATTAATCTTCCTGGCAGACCTTTTGCCCAAGCTGTCCTTATGTAATCTTGATTGAATACTTCTATTAAATTATTTCTAAATAACCTACTTATTAGACCTGACGATACAAAGCCCAGTGTTGCAGCTGGTAAAATATCATTTACGATTGATGTTGCTCCGCTTGCAGGCAAAAGTTTCATGTTAAATGAAAACAATAAGATTGATAATAATCCCAGCCAAAAAATTGGCATTGATACTCCTATCAATGATATTGTCATAAAAGTACTGTCAATCCATGTATCTTTGTACAGTGCTGCAAGAAATCCAGTTGATATTCCAACAACAATTGCTACAAGTAGTCCCAGAAAACTTATTCTAAGTGTGTATGGAAATTTCTCTAATAATATATCAACTACTGGCATTCTATATCTGATTGATTCCCCCAAGTTACCTTGTAGAGCGTTGATTACAAAATCTGCATATTGTATTTGAAGTGGTCTATCTAATCCTAGATTTGATCTTATTTGGTCTAATCTTTCCTTTGAGATAGAGCCTCCCTCTGCCCCAGCTAACATTAGCTCTGTTGGGTCTCCAGGAAGGACATGCATAATTGAAAAGACAATAAAGCTGACGAGGATTAGTACTGGGATGAGTTGTAGCAGTCTTTTGATTGTGTAATTAAACAATCTATTTCGGCAGGAGAAAGTTTTGTAGTTATCTGACTATTGTTTCAGTTTTTAAACACTTAAAAATTGTCATTGAGAATTTGCAGGAACAGATGTTCCTGCATTTAATTTTTTTTATTCTATGTATGTATTGTAAACATAAAACCATCCTCCTTGGGCTCCGAGTTGGAAATTCTTTACTGAGGTGTTGTGCACATAAATCATTGCTTGGCCCATTGTTGGTAGTTGAATTGCGTTTTCTTGTATAATATTTTGCGCTTGTTTAGCAAGATCACATGCTTTGCTTGGCACAACTGTGTTTTTCATTTCAACGAGTATTTCATCAAGATTTTGGTCTTCAAACCCTGTCCAAGCCCAGCCACCAGGCCCTGTATTCCCTGAGTGATAAACTAGATGAAGCACATCTGGCACAGGAACTCTTTGTCTTTCATACATCAAATCAAATGTTTTTTTCTGAGCTCTTTCCAGTTGGACTGGTCCTGGTACTATTTCAAGTTTGAGGTCAATTCCTGCCATTCGTAATTGTGCTTGTAGCGCCTCTCCTTTGGCTTGTCTGCTCAGTGCAGTCCATAATACTTGCAGGGGTGTTCCATCTTTCATCCCTGCTACCCCATAAGACTCATAAATACCGTCACCATCTTTGTCCTTGTATCCTGCTTCCTCGATTAGCATTTTTGCTTTATCTAAGTCATATTCGTACCTGTTCTCAATTGCCGAATTAAAGCATGTATGAACGCTATTGAGCGGTCCATTCATTGGAAGATATCTTCCCTCATAGACCAAATCGTTTAACGCTTTTTGATTCGTGGCATATCTGATTGCTTTTCTAATTAATATATTATCCAGCGGTGCTTTTGTCACATTCATTACGTATTGCATGCCTGTTCCCGCCTGGAATCCTGAAATTACTTCATATGTTGGATCTCCCTCATATTGGGAAACAAACTGAGCCGGTGTATCCCAAATCAGGTTTGCCTCTCCGGTGCTGACAATTGTCCCTCTAACCATTTCTTCGTCGATGAATTTCACTGTTATCATCTCCAATTTTACTGGTCCTTTATTTTGTTGTATAGAGGGTCCCCAATTGTATTCTGGCCATTTTTTAAATTTTGCATAGTTGTTTGGAACCCATTCTTCAAGAGTGAAAGGACCTGTGCCGATAAGCTTATTTGAGAACTCAGACACTGAATTTTCTTTCAGAGCTTTTGGGGACCAGATTACTAATTGTGTGGCCAAAGTCTGAAGGAAATTTGCAAAGGGTTTGCTGTGTGTTATCTTCAATTGATATTCACCAACGACTTCGATTGATTCCAGGTTTCCAAACTCGGCTGCTGCCTCACCACTTCCACTGTCAGGGTTTAATATTCTTTCAATATTGTATTTCACAGCTTCCGCGTTGAAATTTGTCCCATCATGGAATTTGACATCCTCTCTGAGTGTAAATGACCATGTTAAGTTGTTCGATGAAATTTCCCAATTATTTGCAAGGTGCGGTTCATATTTGGCGCCATTGGGATTAATGAAAACTAATCTGTCTGCAACAAAATTATTTAGGACTTTTGCGCTGTCATAAGGATCCAATTGACTGTCAAGATTTGCTGGTTCGCTCTTCCCGTTCATTGCTATTATTAAATGCCCTCCCTCAGCGAACGCTAAACTGCTGAATATCAATGCGACTAAAATGGTAAACACCTTTTTCATTTTGAACTCCTGTGTGAAAAGAAAAACAGGCTGATCCTGCTGATTTGGCCGATCATCCTAAGGCAAACTCAATGCCACTCTTAATACTTTGAATTTATTGTTTATTTTTTTTTCATGTATACCATCATGACAAAAAATTAATCACTGTGCTCAATTTTCATCTGTTTTCGATCTCAACCATATAAATTCTTTCTTTAATGTTCAACGAAATAATTATTTGTTGAGATTGTTCCTGTGAGCAGAATGAAAGACATCTGCAGCATTGACTCCCTATTCTAGAAAGACTTAAAATTATTAATTGTTTGGTCATACAAAATTGTTCATTTGCAATTGTAAACTAGCTATCAATGTCAGCAGTAGACAGGTTTGTCAGAATGCCGATGACGCGACTACCAATACATTTCGTCTCAGGTTAAGATCTTGGGGCATCAGAGTTTCGACAAGCAGATGTGAAGCGATGTAGTTCTTGAACCATTGTGTTAATTATCTTCCCTTCTAATCCAGCCTCTTCTAACTGCCTATAAACGTCACGCTCACTCTTAGCAATCCAGTGACAATAGAAAAATTCATCATTCTTAGAGAACTCCTGCATACATTTGGCGTATTGGCCTTTCACTCTCTCAGCTCACTCACGTTCGGTTACATTCTTTTGTGGAGGATTTTTTTTAGGTAGAGTAAAGTTTTTCTTTTCTAGTTTCATCAGAAATAAAAGTGTGTACTAAAAAGAAATGCTTTTCTCCCATTTTGATTTCCTCTAATTTCCTAAGGTTACCAAAATACTCTATGGAACAATGTTGATTCAGTAGGGTGGATTAGTCTCTACCAATACATTCCATCTTCAGGAAAGCTTTCTAAGATTCTATCCGAATTGCGGTAAGCAGACATAAATTCATGTGCTTCATGGACTACCGAATTCAAAATTTTTCCTTCCACACCATTTTCTTCAAGTTGCCTGTATACATCCTGCTCACTTTTGGCGACCCAATGACAGAATAAGAATTCATCATTACCAATCCATTTCTGCATATTTCTGGCGTATTTGCCTCCTGAAGTCGCCTCAGCCCACTCACGTTCTGTTTTTCTTTTACTCGGAGGATTCCTTTTTTCTGGCGGAGTAAGACTCTGCTTTCGTTTTTCATCCGTGGTAAAAGTGTGTACTACTAAGAAATGTTTCTCTTCCATTTTGACTACCTCTAATTTTCTAAGGTTACCAACATATGCTTTGAAACAACGCTGATTTGTTGTTGTGGATTAGTCTCTACCAATACATTCCATTTTCAGGATACTCCCGATAAATCGTATCTGAATTCCGATAAGCAGAAACAAATTGATGGATTTCTTGAACCATCGAATTAACGATTTTTCCCTCTAAACCAAACTCTTCAAGCTGCCTGTAAACATCCCTTTCACTCTTGGCAATCCAATGACAATAGAAAAACTCTTCATTTCCACACCATCCCTGGACACACCTAGCAAATTTACCTGTTGCTGCTTGAGCCCATTCTCGTTCTGTCTGCTTTTTTTTTGGAGAATTTCTCTTTTCAGGTGGAGTTAGGTATTCCTTTCGAGCCTCATCAGAAACAAAAGTGTGCACCACAAAGAAATGTTTTTCTTCCATTTTAACTACCTCTAATTTTCTAAGGTGACCAAAATACTCTATGGAACAATGTTGATTCATTAGGGTGGATTAGTCTTTACCAGCTGTATCCATTTTCAGGAAGATTTGGCGTAATTTTATCCGAATTGCGGAACGCAGTCTCGTACCAATGTGCTTCGTGAGCCATTGAATTTATAAGTCTTCCTTCCATACCCATTTCTTCCAGTGTTCTGTATACATCCTGTTCACTTTTAGCGAGCCAGTGACAATAAAGAAAATCCTCATTCGTAACCCAGTGTTGAATAACTGTTGCGTTTTTACGCTGTGCATTTTCTTGAGCCCACTCACGTTCTGTTCGTCTTGATTGTGGAGGGTCACGCTTTTCTGGAGGGGTAAGCATTTCTTTTCTGGCTTCGTCAGAGACGTAAGCGTGCACAACCAGAAAGTGCTTATAGTCTTTATCGTTGTCTAGGATGCGTTGTACATGTTCCGGTACATTGCTTCTTTTGGATTTATTGACTTCAGAAAATTTAATTTCAATCCCGCTTTCCTCTACCAATTCCGAAAGTTGCTTGTTGAAACCATTGTTGTCCCTCATCTCTTGTTGCATTTCAAAATAGGCATTCCAGTCTTCCTTTGAACTCCAAAGCTCAGTCAGAAGTATCTGATTGGGATTGTCATGGTCTACAGACCTCTCCAATCGTTCACAACCTTGCTGAGATGCTGTGAAATCGTTGCCTTCGGGACAATCAAGTAATTCAAGAACTTGATGACAGTTGCCATCTTTCGCTGTGAGAGTAATCCAAACCAGAATTGCCATAGGGACTCCTTATGCAAAGAATACAATTGACGTATGAAAAACTCTTTTTTGCCAGAGGTCGCTCTTGGCAAATCAACTTATCAATTCATAGATAGAGATTGTCAAGAATTTAGACCAAATACGAATTGACCCAGATGTTGACCTTGAGTTGTTATTCAGCTCAATGACTGGATACGTTCAGAAATGAAGGCGTATGGTTGGTCATTGGGAGAGGAGTCGGAAAGCTCGACTTAGACAAGGGACTTTCTTAAAAATAACCAATAAGATGTTGCAGATAAGGATTTCATGAACAAATTCCTGCACCAAAATTGATTGCTCTTAATCCCAAAGACTCTGAATAACTTTCATTTGGTTCATCAAGTGAAATTCGATACCGTATGTTGTTGCTATTTCATAGAGTTCAGCAGCGAAATCCTTACTATCGATCATGTGATGATGAAGGCCGTCAGGAGTCCTGTAAATTTCAAAAAGAGTGAAAATAGTTCTGCCAGTGGTTGGAGGGAATGCGCCTTCATGCCATGAAGCATCATTGGCGTACTCAGGGCTTTCTGAAATTGTATACTGAATTAATTCTAGGGGCCCTTGTTGATAGCTTTTTTCCTTCATGTATGTGTAATGAAACTCGAAAAAGTCTCTCAGTGCTTGTACACCTTCTTGCGTTGGCACTTTCCAAACAATGCATACGGTTGATGTCCCATCTAATGCGTTTGCCATCTAGTCCTCCTTCAAGATTTAGAATGAAGCCACCCCAGTGTCATAGATTAAAATTTCAATATTCTACAGCGTTTAACAATCTGGTGAATTAATTATCATCAGGTAGTTAAAATACAATCACCGCTTGGATAATGTTGGATTAACCCAGATGTCGAACTTGGGTAGCTAATCAGCGCAATGAACGAGTACAGTCAGAAATGAAGTTGAAAGGTTGGTAGTAGTAACTTTTGGAGGTAATGCGGGGAAGTCGCAATTTTACGGAATAGAGTTGCAGTTCCACTTTAATGTAGAACTGCAGCGCTGTAGATAAGCTACATGGCCTTCATGATGGAGGCTAATTTTTGGGAATCATCAAGTATATGAAACTCAGTGATTTTCTCATTTTGAATTTTGTAAAGGTGCCCAAAATCAGCATCCATGCCTTCCGCAGTTCCATGGGCTAACACAAAAACATAATCACCTTCGGCAATCATCAATTTTGGTTCTACTTTAAAATTTTCAAAATGGCTGGGAATGTGGGCCAAAAAGTTACCAATGAAATTTTCTGGTCCATGATAAGTCCCAGAAAATTTCGGTGATTTTTTTGATCTCCAGATCTAGTTCGTCATCATTCAGTACAAACTGATCACGGATGTCGAGTGGGACTTCTATCGAAGAATGGGGAATGTGCGTGACTAGCGGCGATGTGAGCATTGGTCCAAGCTTTTTTAGCAATAGGGTCTAGGCATTCTGTATTTCAACAATGTTTGAAGATAGAACTTCTGATGATGTGCATCAGCCAATATAAATTCACCTTCAACTCCATAGACAGCTTTATCATTAATTGTAGCTGGGAGTTCAATGTCATAATTGAACTTCTCAGCGTCTTCGTCCTGCTGTTCCGAAAGCCACTCATGGTATTCGCAGATGAGTGGCCTTGTCCAGACATCCAATCTAAAGCGACCATCTCCAACACTGACGAAGCAAAGATACTCGTTCGAAGTCGATGCTGGCTGACTCTGTGAGCGTTCGTTACGAATGATAAAGTCCATGTTCTGTACCTATTGAAACAAATTCAAAATTTATTATTTCATTTTCTGAGTTTTGTGGTACGTTATTAATCAGTTTCAGTAGCGCCGATTTGATTACAGATTGCGGGCGCATTACAAATTCAGCTAAAGCGGATCAATTTTCTTGAACCCGTTTTGGCCCGATTTGGCTGGACGGGTTTTTTTGTTTCTACCGCCGATTTGAAGAGCAGCTTGCAGGGCGGTCAATAAATTTTGCTAAAGCGACAGCCGGTCTCCAATTTTGGATCCCCGCTGTTTGTCTCTGAATCCTGAGCAACCACTGGAGACCGTGTTTTCCCTGCCAAATGGCTTCCATGCCCATCTGTCAGCAGAGCTTGCCTCCTTGGGTTGTTCTCCTAATCAAATTTCAGGAGACGACACTATGTACTCGCCATCCATCATTACCACTGAACCAGCACTATTACCTTTGCCAGTCGCTAAGGGTTTCATTTCTTCGGTACTGCCCCTAGACAGCTTTTCTGAGGGAACTCCGTTACTTGTTGAAATCCAATCATTCTCTGGTTTAGGCCCAATTGACCTCAATCCCCCTGAGCAGGATTCCTCTCTGATTTTGGATTCTACGCTTAGTTCCCAGACCGACCATCACTCTGTGATTTTCCGGAGCAAGTCTTACCACCAAGCAAGGAGCTGAAAATGGATCTGAAAGGTTACGAGAAAAGAAGAGTGCGGGAATTGTATCGCAGGATTACCCGAAACCTTAACAGCCGACGGCGCTATGCTGAACGCAAGGGGCGTCGCTTCATTCCTGACTCAGAGTCCATTCGGAAACGGTTCTATTGTTATAATTTGATGGATACTCTGGATCGATACTATCTCAGGGATCTAGCTTTTTTGAGAGATCCAGACTGCTGGGACAAGCAGGATGGGTTCTGTGACATCAGCTTTCCCGAATCTTCAGAACGTAGCGATCTGCTCGGAAGTTCATTTCCAGAGGAACTGCTACCAGAGGAATTGCCAGAGAGTGACCCTGATGAGCCCGATGAAGAGAGTGAGGATTGGTGGGATTTTCTTCGGGAGAACGCTGACCATCTAGATAGCTTGGAGGGTACTGGCTTCACCGGATGGCAGGTAGATTTATATGAGTACAAAGGTACTTACTATGTCTTCCACGAAGCAGGAGTCAGCGAGTACGATACCTATCGGGAAGCCAAGAAGCAGATCCGCTGGGCTTAGTGAAATAACTTCTAGGATAGCGTTGTCCTCGAAGTTAGAACCCTTATGCTAAAGCATCTGGCTTGCTAGCTCGCACGTAACGCTAACTTTTATTATGTCGGGTGTCGCAGCTCACAATCTTCGCTGAGCCGCGACTCTTTTCAGCTCTTCCAGATGGAGACGACACAATGAATCTAACTTTCGATCAAAGACGTGAGCGGTTTTGGAAGTCTCGGGATGACGCCAAACGTCTCATCTGTAAAATGGCAGAACGCATATCAGACATTCCTCCAGAACTTGCCGACTACTTCGCAGAAGCTCAGCGGCTGCGCTTGTTGTTTGAAGAAGACCAAACTGATTTTATTGCAAGCCAGATGGGTCTACCCAAATTAGATGAGCGTGACCCAACGTTTTCAGACCGCTGGATCTGCAAGCCACTACATGACGTACACAACAACCAAGCGTTCCGTAAGCCCCTTGGTGCTTCGGGAAGACTTGATAATGATCTGTGGATCAAGCGCGAATACGTGGAGCCGAAAGACAAATACCGAGTGGAACATCTACACAACCGATCAGAGCCAGACTTTCCTGATTTCATGCCGGTACACCTGTCACCGCGATTTAAAGTCTATGTTCGGGATTGAAGCCCGTCGGAAGGATTGCGGCTAGCTGCAACGTGACATTTTGGAAATGATTCAACAATTTACTTGAGGCTAAAAATGGACCTTGAATGGAGCGAAGGGCATCTTGAGCGCTTCTACAATTTGCGGGAAAACTACTTGGAACATTTCGATGAAGAGCGAGCAAAAGAAATTGCAAAGTGGCTAAAAGAACATCAGGAAGAAGTCTATCTAGATAAACTGCTGGAAGAGAAGCTGTCTCATGAAGAGGCTTGGGAAATTGCCAGTAAGACCACCTCTTCAGGTGTTTCCATTGAAGAACTCACTGAAGCCCAGTTAAAGCGTTATCAGGAGTTGAGAGAGGAATTCTTCAGCGAAGCAGACGCTATTGATCAGGTGACACAACTCACTCCAGAGCAGCAAAGACAGTACTTGTTGTTTCTTGAGAATGGTTTTGGGCCCGATGACGCTTGGGGTATGGCCTCAAATTATGAACCTGATGAAGAAGATGATGAAGATGACGATGAGCAATCAATACCGGATGGATACAGTGGTGAGGGCTTTCTTGAAACTCTTGAAGAAATCAAATACGAGTTGAACAATGCTATAGCTACTCGTTCTCTTTGCAGACGCTACGGACGAAATGGCAAAGAAAAACAGGAGCAGCTCATTGAATATGACCGGCGCATCGATCGCTTGGAACACTTGCTCAAGAACTTTGAGAACACCGTTAGTACTGAAGTCGAGGCGTGACATTCGAGTCCCAAATCAGTCAATGAGACTTCGAAAGTAACACTGAGTTTCGTCTCAAACCTTTGGAGTGAAATGGGCCCCCCCTGTATCTATCAACATTTCTGGACGTAGGAGCCGACTGGTCGGAGCAACCAGAGGAGTTTGCTATCGTCTCTGGCTACGCCACCACCGTTGAGAAATGGTCTGCTGAACGAAATCAGCAGGCAGATGAACTGGTAGTCATTCATTTCAGCAATGACTTTCGGTGATCAGTGTTCTGAAAAGAGTTCTAGCTTGTTTTGGAAGTTAATCGTTTGGTTCACAGAGCGTTTTACACAGGTGGTGTCAAACAACTCTCAAGTTAGCTTCTACCTAGTCAGCAGGGTTTACCACACTCGAAATTGCAAACATCTTCCACCCGTCAGCAGTTTTCTTGAAAGCGTAGAATGCGCTGACTTGCTCAATCAAGGAACCGTCTTCCCTGAGCCGACGTACATTCCTGCACAACAGATGCGCCTTGGTTTCTGTCATGGCCACTATATCAATTTCAAACGAATCACTGCGATGCCAACCTTTCGCCTTTTTCATTTCTGTGGGAGATAGTGGAAACTTGTCCAGCACATTGATCTTCCCGTTGCCAATGTGGGTTAACGGGAACTCAATACAAGCATTGATACCATCCATATCTTCACGATTGAACGCGTCAAGGTATGATTGATAGACCTCGTATAATTCTGCTCTCAACTCACTTTTCATTCGCAGCCTTTTTTGTTGATGGGAGATCTGATGGAAGGGTCAAAAGAAAATGTATAACGAAAGTCCCTGATCGGAGTCAAAGAGTTAAAGATCTTGAGTTGGTTATTTGATTGAGGCGATCTGTTATTCGGCTGGGTGGAACAATTGGGGGCACTCGACAATGTGTCGCTATCAGGGTGCTTGTTCCATGTGAAATGCCTTTGATCTTCACCAGCTTGAACTGGTAGTCATTCATTTCAGCAATCACTTTCGGGGACCAGTGTTCTGAAAAGTGGTTGAGTTTCGATTGGAAATTAATTGGTTGGTTCATACCAGCTTCCTAGAGCTTATGAATGACATGGCGCACGACACCCCAGATCTGGAAATCATCATCAACTGAAATGGGAATGCTTGGATAGTCTGGATTCTCTGGCTGCAATTCAAAACACTCCCGTGTCTGCACCAGTCGCTTGAGGGTGAATTCCCCGTTGAGAGAAGCAATCACAACTTTTCCATTGGGTTTTTTCTTGGAGCGATCGACGATCAGCAAATCCTGATCAAAGATGCCTGCGCCAGTCATTGAGTCCCCGTTAGCACGGACAAAGAAAACATTGTTGGGATCAGGAATCAGATACTGATGCAGATTTAGATAACCATCGTAGTAATCCTGAGCAGGGCTTGGGAAGCCTGCGGAGACCATTGATTCAAACAGTGGACACTCTGTGTTCTGAATGCTTGGCGGTGGGACTGGGTGGATAAATTCAGAGGGGGTGGTGTTCATTGGAGGCTCCATTTGTAAAGCTTAAGTTGTCGACAGCCTTGCAATCCTTCCACCTTGATCTTCAGAAGAGAGACGATCTGATAGATCACAATTGGTAAATCGAAGTTTTCCAACAGAGTGTCCCTCTAACCAGATGTAGTTATCATTCATCCCAGTCTATCATTCAGAATCAACTAATTTAGAGTAATAACATCCAAGGCTCGCTTTATTGTTGCGCACTAATTACAAAGAACCTCACAGGGCACTCCATCCTTGTCCCCGTCCAAGCGACTGAGTCCACATTGACTCAGGAAAGCTCTCGCTTCTTCACAAGAATTCATTTGTTTGCAATAGCGTTTGCTTCCACAAACGACCTCCAAACTTACTGAGGGCAATGTTAGCTGGCTAGACTGCCCAATGGCAGTGCAGTTCATCTCTGGTGCCTCTCTCGGCAACTCGACTTGATTCCCAAGTAGTTTCCGTAAAGCCATTAACTCTTGTCGATCAGCCGTCAATCCCCACTTCAGCTTCACAGCTACCCAAGCCCTCACATATTCTTCCTGATAGGCCTGATTTGGTGGTAGCCACTTGCTGGATCCTTGGCTCCCTTCTGACGGTTCAGACGACGATCGACAGCAATCAACGTGTCTGGATCATCCAAATCATTGGCATAGGCTCTTTCGCGCTCTCTTGGCCAGTTGGCAGCACCAGATTCATGAGCCTCCTTGAGTGGCACCATGTGGTCAATGTCGAGCTTACTGGCATCAGTGATAGTTCTGCCACTGTAGGGGTCATTCCAGCTTCCTGAGACCACTCGACAACCCTTTGAAGTCTTGAACTCAACCGTAGAGAGGGACTCCTCAATCAGCACTTCATGACGAGCATTCTGGCAATCGCGGTCTTCGTCAATCCAGTGTTTCCATGCTTTACGATCATAGGCAGGACAGTCTGCAAGAGAGTAAACTGGGGTTAGGAAAAGGAGCACTAATAACCAGAGGTTTTTGAGTTTCATGATGCCTTCAGTAAAGAAAGTCTAAGCTGCCTCCTTGCTTTGGCTCCAGCAAGGTTCCACAGGGTAGGCAAGCCCTAACGGTGCTTCCCAGAGGACTACTCCCATGTACCCTACAACTCGGCAGACACTGTAGCCTCTCAGCAGACGCTGATTGCTGGGAAGATCACTATCTGCAAGGATCGCTGCAAATGCTTCAGGGGGGTTCTTCCAGAATGGAGTCTTTGCAAGATTCTCAGCACCATCCAACCATTGTGGCGGATCATAGCCACCCCAGTTGGGGTAGCTCACATCAATGTAGAACCAACCAAGATGCCTGATCCAGTGAAGAATCGCTTCCAGACTAATCTCTGGGCGTTGGAAGCTACTTGTTTCCAAGAATTCATCGACACGTTTGATGCGTAACTCCAGAGCATCATAGCTACTTGGTAGATTCCAAGGAGCAACAGGCATTGGGGTTCCCATCCTTGTCCTAACTGGCCTGTATCCCATAGCTCACCTCCATATCTTTTGAAATGAAAATAGCTGCAGGTTCTGCAGAGACAAATCTGCTTACGCTCCTCGTACCTAGCACAACGGGTAGCAGTTCCACAAATCGAGGTGAGCTGAGGTAATCGAATCTCGTCTAGCTAATCTTCAGAGCTTGCTGCTGGAGTACCTCTGAGAGACTCGAGAATCGCTGTTATCGCTGGTTTGGATGGGCTTGCTGATTGCGGGGAACCAAGCTGCGTATTGGCTAGAGAAGGGAGGGATTTTGATATAATTTATGTTATTTCATTAGCTTCTGTGCCTTGACTTCAAATGCTTGTGGTGGGATATGTCAGTAATTCTACTCTTTTGCAGGAAGCTATCCTGTTGTCATTTACCTGAACTCGACAAATTTGAGGCATTTATGATCAAGCATGCAGGTGGTTGCTATTGTAAAAATCTTACTTATTCAACTGAATATGATCCTATGCTGGTTTTCAACTGCCACTGTCTTACTTGCAAAAAGCTAACAGGGGCAAGTATGGCAACAGTGGTAGTTTTTTATGAATCTGAAGTTGAGTTTTCGGGTGAACTCAAAGTATTCGAATACAAAGGGGGTAGCGGACAATCCGTATATAAATATTTTTGTGAAAATTGTGGCTGCAGACTAATGACCAAAGTCGATCTAATTGAGGGACTAATCTATGTCGACTTTGGCACTTTTGATGACTGGAATTCATTCAAACCGAAAGTTGAACTCTGGAATGAATATAAATCTAGTTGGATCGGGGAATTTGGCTGTGTTTCAACAGTTTTTGAAGATAACGGGACCCTAGAGAGAATTCAAATGTGTTTAGAAAATCTGGATCAAAGAGAATAAGATTAAACTGAATTTTACTAGTTCTCTCAGTTAACTAAAAATCCAAATAGCCACAAGCAAAGACTCCTTGATGCGACTTCTTACCCTTAATGATTCAAACCACCTAGCCTCTCCTCTCACTTGAAAGAGGTTAGTGACTGTCCAGCTTTATCAGTCCCAAAGGCTCTGAATGATTTTCTGGAAACTGTAGATTTGAATTTCTCCTCCAACTTCTTTAAGCAAATCTTCCAAAATCTGATGATGCTCCTTAGATTCAATCCAGTGGTGGTGTAGTCCATCTTCAGTTTCATAGATTTCAACCAGTGTCATCACTACTCTCCCAGTTTTCTCAGGCGTCTTTCCATCAAGAAATGAGGCACTTTCTTTCCATTCTGGGCCAGATGAAATGTAATACTGAACGAGCTTCAAAGGGCCATCTTGATAACTCTTCTCCTGCATAAATTCAAGGTGACCATTGGCAACATCCATCAGTTCTGCTGCGACTTCTTCACTTGGTAAAATGACGGTCATGGTAGTTAGAGTTTTTCCTTGAAGCGCATTTGCCATCGTTTCTTCTCCTTATACAGGCTAATCACTCGTAATCTTCCCAGTTCCAGTCTTTGCCCTCACTAGGGTCAGAGATATTTTCAACAACACTTTCCTGAGTGATAATTAAGCCATTCAAATAAGTTATAGTTGTGATTGTCGCACTGAATGCTGGTTCATCGGTCTGCATTGATTTGAACTTTTGCTCTATGCAGAGGAAATTATCGTCTTCAAAAATTGTTCGAGTTGGACCTTTCGTCACTCTCTCACTTAGCGTTGACATGACGACTTTATCCATTTCAAGATTCACTTCTAATCCGGCCCTGTAGTCAAACGAAGAATAATCAGGATGATAAATTTTATCTACTAGCGAGAAATTTCCTCTAAAACCTTGTCTCCACGCTTTGTCGAATGCTTCTGCTCTAGTCACTTTCTTTCCTAATTCTAGTGTTCTGGATTTAATTTCTGCGATGGTATACCCCACATACTGCTTGCTGATTACCCATAATCTTCCCTGTTCCAGTCAAGGTGTTCACTAGGATCAAAATCTAATTCTTCTACTGTATTTGGTTGAAAATAGGAACAACGTTTGAAAATTAAATATTAATTCAGTTGCTTCAATGCCTGAATTAGAAATCAGAAAAGTTTAGCACATCCCATACTATTTGATTTGTAATTTGAGTGTCATAGGTAGAACTATTTTCAATTTAATTGAATACTTAAAAATGAAAAAATTTATAACTGCGTTAATTGGATTGAATATCTTTGTTTCTATGGCCTTTGCTCAGAAAATTCCTGTAGAGGGTTGGTTTAAATCAACTGGGATAGATTTTGGTGAAACTTGGAAAGACTCAGGCAAAAGAACACATACGGTTTCAGCAACCCACAGAAGTGAAATAACTCTTTATGGTGAAGGATTTGGTTTCAGAGGAAAATCAGAAGCAGATTGGGGGCTATCAATTCTCGATAAGCATATCAACGGAAGAATTGTTTTCAGAAGTGTCTGGACCTCTAGCGAGAATTCCTCTGTAGCATTCAAAGGGCACGCTAGTTGTGATCTGACTTCTGGATCTACAACTTGTGTAATGTGGTTCAAGGGCTATGGCGATTATGAAGGAAAGATTATGGAGCTAACGCTAAATGAGAAAGATTCTGCAGCCTCAGAGGACGATCCTGATACTGGACCAAACTTGTACATGCTCGAAGGAATTGTGATGAATGAACCAATTGATGAATAAGGACATCAACTTAATGATTTCTTGAACATTTTAACGCTGAATATTACCCAGTCTAAATAGTCACATCACCCTCAGCAATTGCTAGCTGATGCGAATTCCCACCACTACAGAAATTCTTCAACGCCAGAATCAAACCATCAGCAACTTGAAAGAGGCAACCCTCCTCCCAAGCTGATTAGTTGCACAAGGCCTCACAAGGCACACCATCCCCATCTCTGTCCAGATTCTTCATTCCACACTGGACAAGATACGCCCGCGCTTCATCGCAGATGCTCATATCCTTGCAGTATTTCTTGGCTGAGCAATCTACTTCAGCGACTGGCAACTTGGCGCTGAAGGGATTGATCGCTCCACTGCATTCTTCTGCCATGATTGGCATCTCTGCATCACCACCAAGAATACTCCTCAAAGCAGCAATTTCTTTGGCATCAGCGGTCAATCCCCACTTCAGCTTCACTGCCACCCACGCGCTCGCATATTCTTCATGATAGGTCTGATTCGGTGGGAGCCATTCTGCAGGATCACCAGCACCTTTCTGCCGGTTGAGACCACGATCCACGGCAATGAGGGTGTTGGGTTCACTCAGGTCATTGGCGTATTCTCTTTTACGGTAAACATCCCATGCATGGCCACCAGACTCATGAGCCTCCTTGAGTGGCACCATGTGGTCAATGTCGAGCTTACTGGCATCAGTGATAGTTCTGCCACTGTAGGGGTCATTCCAGCTTCCTGAGACCACTCGACAACCCTTTGAGGTCTTGAACCCAACCGTAGAGAGGGACTCCTCAATCAGCACTTCATGACGAGCATTCTGGCAATCACGGTCCTCATCAATCCAGTGACGGTAGCTTTTGCGGTCGTATTTGGGGCAGCCTGCAGAATCTGCGAAGGCTGTTGTTGTCAGCACTAAAAACAGTATCGTCGGCAGGGCGTGCATCATTCGTAATCTTCCCAGTTCCAGTCCTGCCCTTCGCTGGGGTCGTAGTCTAGTTCTCTAACAACTGTTTTTTGAGAAATAATTTTTCCATCTTTGTAAGTAATTTCGGAAGTGATTATTTGAAAAATGTCTGCATCTTTATACTTGTCAAAAGTTTGTATTTTTACCTTATTCTCATCTTCAAAAAGAATTGTTTGAGGCCCAATGATCATTGATTTACCAAGTTCTGAACCTATGGTTTTATCCATATTTAGATTAACTTTCACATCTGTGGCATCATCAAAAGCAGAATATTCTGGGTGGTAAATCTTATCAATTTCAGAAAAATCACCTTTGAATCCAAGTTTCCAAGCCCTCAGATAAGCCTCTCCTTTTGTCATTCCGTCTCCTTATGCTGGTATCCTTGATTTGATTCCTGCAATGGTATACCCAACCAACTGCTTGCTGATTACTCGTAGTCTTCCCACTTCCAGTCTTGGCCTTCGCTGGGGTCGTAATCTAGCGGCTCAGATACTGTTTCCTGCTTCAATATTTTTCCATCTCTGTAGGTGATCGCACTGATAGTGGATGTATAGACATCCTCTTTTCTTGAGCCAAAGAATCTATGGAGACAGACAAACTCATCACTTTCAAAGATTGGTCTGAAAAAACCTATCATGTAGGTTTCCCTGACTGAAGATACAATGACTTTGTCATCTTCTAGATTGACCACGATTCCTGTATTAGGATCTGGAGCCGAGTAATCGGGATGATAAATTTGATCAACGAGAGAAAAATCGTCATTTTTAAAAGCAAGTCGCCATGCTTTGTCAAACGCTTCTGCTTTAGTCATTTTACCTCCCTTATGCTGGAATCCGTAATTTGATTTCTGCGATGGTGTATCCCACTAACTGTTTGACTCCCATGATTATTCCCACAAACTTTGGATGATTTTCATTTGATTAAAAGTATGAACTTCAATGTTGTGAGTTTCTAGCAGTTCGTAAAATTCGCCTATGAACTCTTGTGTCTCCATCCAATGGTGTTGAAGTCCTTCTAAATTTTCATAAATTTCGAACAGATGAAAAACCCTTCTCCCAGTTGTTTCAGGAGTTTCACCGGTCTGCCATCGTGAATTATCTGCCCATTCATGGCTTTCAGAAATTGAATAGTGAATTAGTTTCAAAGGACCAGTTTCATGGCTTTTTGTCCTCATGTATTCCATATGTCCTTCTATAAATACTCTAAGTGCTTCTGTCGCCCTCTCATTTGTAGTAATATAGATAATTGAAACTGATGTCTTTCCTTTGAGCGCATTTGCCATAGCTAGTTCTCCTCATGCTATCCGTGATTTGATTTTTACAGTAATGTAGCTCTCAACTGCTTGCTACCAATCACTCATAGTCTTCCCAGTTCCAGTCCTGCCCTTCGCTGGGATCCTGATCCAACGGTTCTCTGATACTTTCTTGAGTTAGAATTAGTCCGTCCTTGTACTTAATCATAAAAACGATTGCATAATAAATTGGATCAGAACTTTTATTCCCCTTGACGTATCTGTGCATACATAAAAAATCATCGCTCTCAAAAACAACTCGAAAAAGTCCCAAAATGTAGTCTTCGCTGTACGTTGACAGCACTAGCTTCTCATCTTCCAAATTCACCGTGATACCAGTGGTTGGATCCGGCGCTGAGTAATCAGGATGATAAATTTCATCAAACAAAGAGAAGTCATTGTTTTTAAAAATAAGACGCACCGCCCTGTCAAATGCATCAGCTTTGGTCATTCTCACCCCTAATAATTTCTAAGCCAAGTGTTGATCATCCGTAATCTTCCCAGTTCCAGTCCTGCCCCTCGCTGGGGTCCTCATCTAAAGGCTCCCTAATAGTTTCCTGTGTGATTACTTTTCCATCTTCATAATTTACAGCAATCATCAGTGAGAAGAACACTTCGTCTACTCTTGAGAACCGATGAAGACAAACAAAATCATCATTTTCACAAATTACTCTACAGGGGCTAAATATACCCATCTTACCTATGCCTGCGAGTACAGCCTTACTAACATCACGATTTATTGATACGCCTTGATTAATAGACTCGTAATCAGCGTGGACAATCTCATCATACAATGAAAAGTCTCCCTTTATTCCCAGTCTCCACGCTTTATCAAATGCTTCACCTCTAGTCATTTTTTCTCCTGATGCTATCCGTGATTTGATTTCTACAGTAATGTAGCCCCCGACTGCTTGCTGATTACTCGTAATCCTCCCAGTTCCAATCCTGACCTTCGCTAGGGTCATAGTCTAGCTCTTCCAAAGTAGTACTTTGACTAATGATTTTTCCGTCTTTGTAATTGAGTAACGTGGTAACTGAATTGAAAATACCAGTGTCTCTGTATTTGTTGAAATACTGTAATTGTAGTGAATCACCATCTTCTAAAACAGTTTTTGGTGGTGTTATGATGAGTGATTCATCAAGAGCCATATATACCGATTTGTCTTCGTCTAGGTTGACTTTGACATCTGTAAAAACATCACTCGAAGAATAGTCAGCATGGTATATTTCATCAACAAGTGAAAAATCCTTCTCTTTTGCTCCAATTCGCCAAGCCTTGTCAAATGCTTCTGCTCTAGTCATTTCTTCTCCTTGTGCGGGTATCCATGATTTGATTCCTGAGATTATTTAGAACACCAACTGTTTGCTGGCTAATTATTCATCTTGGGCCTTACCAATAATTCCTGCAAAACCCCTAAAGATTCTCTGGCCATCTGGCATCAGCATGTTATGGAGTTTCGTGCCCTGCAAGTCTGAGAATCTAAATTGGCTACCAACAGGACTACTCTGCTCAAATTTGCTTCATGAATCTCTGAGCTTCTCAAGTCACTTCCTGTCAGATCAACTTCCTTCAATCCCACTCCCCCCAGATCAGCTTCTCTCAAATCAACTCCGGCCACACAAGCAAGGACCCAAAAAGAATTGAAAGATTATTTAGACAGTTGTTTTGACCACAAATAGATCGATCTGTATTTTGATTGTTATCAGTTATTTATTTTCGATGTTTGCAATCATTAAAACTTATTAAATAAACGTATGACACGTTGCCACAAGCATCAAAATACCAGATGACAGAAACAATTTATTCTGCTGAGAGAGCTTTAGAATTGCTGCGTCTTGGTTCAGGTCAAGTTCATGCCAGTTTTCGTGACGGACAAGAAGAGGCAATCCAACAAATGATCGATGGTGATCATCGCTTACTTGTGGTTCAAAAGACAGGTTGGGGTAAGAGTTTCGTCTATTTCATTTCTACCAAAATATTGAGGGAGGCTGGATGTGGTCCAGCTTTGTTGGTTTCTCCATTGCTCGCACTGATGCGGAACCAGATAGCTGCCGCAGAGCGGATGGGGGTTCGAGCTGCGACAATCAACTCTGACAACATAGCAAAGTGGACTGAAGTCGAAGCGAAAATAAAGCAAAATGAAATCGACATTTTGCTCATTTCTCCAGAGCGCTTGGCTAACGAGCGATTCAGGACAGAGATACTGGGTGGGCTTTCGTTACATGTGTCTCTGGTAGTAGTTGATGAGGCTCACTGCATTTCAGACTGGGGGCACGACTTTCGGCCGCATTATCGCCTGCTTGAAAGATTTATTAGAAATATGCCTTCTAACATTAAGTTGTTGGCAACCACTGCTACCGCAAACAACCGAGTAGTGGAGGATCTGGAAAATGTGTTGGGCCCAAATCTTAGAATTTCAAGAGGTGATCTCAACCGGCCATCCCTCACTCTGCAAACCATTCGTCTGGAAAGTAAAGCTGAGCGCCTTGCTTGGCTTTCCAATCAACTCACGGCACTAGCTGGCCATGGCATCATTTACACCCTGACGGTGCGAGACGCCAACCAAGTAGCCAATTGGTTGAATAGTCAGGGTTTTGATGTGGAAGCCTACACTGGGGAATCGGGTAGCCGCCGTCCGGAGTTGGAACAAGCTCTCTCTGAAAACCGCATCAAAGCCTTGGTTGCCACCACGGCACTAGGGATGGGGTATGACAAGCCTGATCTTTCTTTCGTAATACACTATCAAATGCCATCTTCAGTGGTTGCATATTACCAGCAGGTGGGAAGAGCAGGTCGCGCCTTGAATGCCGCCTATGGAATTTTGCTAAGTGGAAAAGAAGAGGATGACATTGCTAATTGGTTTATTAAGAGTGCCTTTCCCACAAATGAAGAGGTTAAAGAAGTAGTCGCTCAACTTGAGGCCCATCCTACAGGCTTATCGGTGCCCCAGTTGCTAAAAGAAGTTAATCTTAGCCAAGGTAGGGTTGAAAAAACTCTATCGTTGCTTGCACTGGAGTCGCCCCCACCAATCACTAAAAGTGGAAGGCATTGGCAAAAGACGGAGGTCGCCTTGTCAGAGGATTTCTGGGAGCGGGCCGAACGCCTTACAACACTTCGTCGAAGAGAACAGCAGCGAATGCGCGAATACGTGCATCTCCCATTCGGTCACCACATGTCATTTCTAATTAGCGAATTAGACGGTGATCCGAGTGGTGTCATTACTTCATCTCTGCAAGCATTGTCTGAAGACTTTCCCAAAGACAAACTTAGAGAAGCAAACATTTTTCTCAAAAGATACCACCTGCCAATTAATCCTCGAAAGCAATGGCCTAATGGTGGACTGAAGCATTCAAACAACCACGGCAAGATTGCCAAAAGTTATCAAGCCAACTCTGGAAAAGTACTAAGTCTTTTGGGGGATGCAGGTCTAGGAGATTTGGTGAATGTTGGCAAAAACCAACAACAGTACTTTTCTGATGAGTTGATCGATGCTTGTGTAGTTATGTTCAAAGAGTGGGCTCCCCAGCCGGCTCCGACATGGGTGACCTGTGTCCCATCTTTACGGAATCCAACACTGGTTCCAGATTTTGCCAAAAGACTTGCGCAGGCTTTGAATTTATCATTCAGAGTAGCAATTGAGAAGATTGACTCACGACCCGAACAAAACAAATTCAACAACAGCTTCCAGCAAGCTAGAAATGTTGATGGGTCACTTGCTCCAATCCGAGATCAAATTCTCTCCAGTCCTGTCTTGCTTGTCGACGATGTTATCTTGTCTGGGTGGACTCTGACGATTTCGTCATGGCTACTTCGCAAAAATGGAAGTGGCGAAGTTTGGCCACTAACCCTTGCCCAAGGCAAGCCCAACGAATGATCTGCGGTTTTTTCATCGGCGTGTTTGACCGAATTAAAAAGTGATGATGTTAGTAGAATCAATTCTACCAGCATACATAAGCTGGTTCCCTTTGCTCCTCCGAAAGAGTTTTGATGGCAATCAAACAAATCCTGCCTCAATTTAGCAGGTTGAGGCTGATTGCTGTTGATACTGACGAAAAAAGTAAAAAATGGTTAAGAAAGCAAAGATAGGGGAAGATTTAATTTGAGAGAGATCAACGAGAAAATATGCTGCCAGCTTATGGGCAAATAGATTTTAGATTTAGGTAGTGAATTTTGGAATGCTGGACACGTATATGGACACGTATAGCAGGTTTGATCAGTAAATAAGCATTAAGGCAAGGAGTTCGATCCTCCTTGCCTCCACCACATTGCAACTTTAGTTGTAATTCCTTCAACTTACTTCTACTACCCTCAAGCCCATATTTCATCTGGCTTCGAGTCGAATTTCTCTCATTTTCGCTTTCCTCTCTCTTACCTAGAATTACCCCTCCTAAACTGACTGGCGGACACGTGAAATGAGGCTGTTTTTCAGCTTGTTTCCTGGTGTTGAGATGCCAAAACTAGGATATCTCTTAGCTTGAGTTGATACATTTCTTAATTTGGCTCAAGTGAAATGTAGTGGTTTAAATTTTTTCTTATGTCAGATCTTCGTTACCAGCTTTACAGAGTTCGCGATTCAGACGCTTCTCCAGTTGTGCCCCATCCAATTGGTATCGAGTGATCAGTTGATCCAGATACTCTCGTTCCTCCCGCACAAAGCGTCCATCACTGTACACAGCTTCTGCTAGGATCGTATAAGCGAGATCAAGTTTGCCAGGATCTTCTTTCAAAATACTCATTGCCTTGTCCACGGGCATATGCTCGAGATCCTCCTGATAGACTGCAGAGATAGATAACTTCTGACGAAAATCTTCCAATTCTTCTGCAGCATAGTGCCCGTCAGCTCGGTATAGATCATCCACAATTTTCAACAAGGCGATTTGCTCCTCCTCAGTCCAAGTGGCAAAGCGCACTTTATTGGAGAGGGTCCGAAAAAATTCTGCTAGGCTCATGTGTATTCTCCTTAAAGTTCAGGCGTTTGTTCTCTGGTTCGTAGAGATTAAATTCTTTGCATTCTTCCAATCAGGTTTCCTTGGAGACCATAGCAAACTTGGGTAGACGATGACAACTAATCAAGACAGCTGGATCCAACATTTCCAGGAACACGGCTACGTAGCGATGGAGCGTGTTTTCTCAGAGGAGGAAGTGCAACGCATGCGTAAGGAAGCGGATGAAATTCTGGAATTGATTCTTAACTCCTCGAACAGCCTCCAGCGCCAGAGTGGACGCTTAGATCTGGTTCGGAATGAAGCGGGCTACCTCGTGCGCAAGATCCAGCCGATCAATGATCTATCACTCTACCTTTCACAAATCTCAGCTGATTCTCGCCTCCTCGACCCGATGCGTACCTTGATGAATGAAGAGCCCATCTTGATGGAAGAAAAACTGAACTACAAGCAACCGCTGCCCGGTCTCTCTTTTGGCTTTGAAACCAAGCCCCGTGACACGGATCGTTTTCCGGTGCACAATGACTGGGCCTACTATCGAGCTCAGAACTACCCGCAGGGTATCATTTCTTCAGCGATCACCCTCGATGACTGTCCCGCTGAGTCAGGGCCAATTCGCGTCTGGCCCGGAACGCACAAGTCGCACCTTGAGCACGAATCTATTGATATCGGCCTTCAGGTCCAACCAGGATTAGTCGATTTTGAGGGTGGTGAAGACTTACTGCTGCCCGCTGGTTCCGTCGCCTTCTTCTCATCCCTGCTTGTCCACAATTCTCGACCCAACATCTCGGAAAAACCTCGCCGGATGATGATCTATAGCCACTATCCCGCCTCGGCCAAGATGGGAGTGGATGTACGAAATGGCCCTACTCGACTGCGTGAGGCGCCCTATGAGTGGGAGTACACACGGATGAAACTACGTGGGGAAGGAAGGGATGTGTTCAGTGCAGGGGTTGCCGTTTGATCGGGTCTGACCAAACGGAGGAATCAGAGTTTGTTCTCGGTAACATCTCTTGCATCAGGTGTCACTGTAGATTTTCGAACCAATCCAACGACAGAGTGGATCTTGAGAGTATTCAGTCAGGTGATTGAAGCAGGTCAGAAGGATTTTCCAAGGGCTTTTGTTTGGAAGAGATGAGCTTGCTTTAAGATAATCGGAAGTCAAAAAAATGCCGCCCATTTCTGAGCGGCTGTTGCTGTTACTCGCAGTTGGTTGGCTTGAATGGGCCAAGTGTTGAGGACTCTACCGTGCTACCGTCTGTCATATTAGCTACCAGCTTGAACTCCTTTGGAGTACAGAATGTTGTGGCGAATGTATAAGTTGAGCCTGTAGTGTTGCTCAGTGTTGGATATGCCGCGCCAACTGAGTTGTGCTCAATGGTGTAGCTTGTCGCGTTTGGATCTACTGTCCAAGTAGCAACAAGCTTTCGCTCACCTGGCGTAACAGTGAAGTCAAATACTTCCTTAGTATTTTCACCCAGAGTTGGCTCTTCAGCTACTGGTACAGCTATAACTGGCTCTGTCATACAACCACCGTTTGGATCATCTACCAAACCCATCCCCTCGCATGTTTCTACAATGGGCTCTTCAGGAGTGATAGGATCGACGATGTTAGTTCCAAAGTCGTCATCTACACAAGTGTTGTTGGCTGCGTCATAAACAAGTCCAAATGCCTCACAGCCGTCTTTGACTAGCTCGCCTTCGTTAGTATCTGTTACAGTTGGCACTTCTGGATCAGCTGGAGCGGTTGGTTGAGACGATGGTTGGTAAGTCGTCTCGGTTATCGACTCTTCAGGCATTGCGCCACAGTTTGCAATGGAAGTTGCCAAGGCAAAGATGGCTGCTGCTTTGATGAAGGTCTTTACGAATTGAGCTTTCATGGTTCATCCTCTGGATGGGGCTTCTAAGAACCGAGTCAACGTGTCTCGGTTTTGTTTCAAATGTTGAAATTATGTTACAAAAA
>JACLAD010012917.1_pt1 | contig 64621 bp, 63 predicted proteins | sample 8027901 | NCBI WGS metagenome assembly JACLAD01 (sample SAMN15725071, study PRJNA655200) | protist metagenome | isolation source: fluorescence activated cell sorting (FACS) single amplified genomes of... | place: Spain: Blaines Bay Microbial Observatory, Mediterranean Sea | collected 2016-07-05 | reverse complement strand
ACAACTGGGGGAGATGATGGTGGGGGTGCCTCCGAAACGACCTCTACCCTCGTCAGTGACTCTACTCAGCAACTACAGACCGATCTGGCTGCACTCTCTGGGGTCTCGGCATCTCAGGCAAAGAGTATCAGCGAGGCGGCTTCGGCTCAGCTCAGTAGCGATGGACTCAGCAACTCCTCCGATGCCTCTGAGGTCCTGCCGAGCTTGCTGAGTGGAGCCATCAAAGGAATTGGGGCGAACCTGACCGGAGAGACCCTGGTCAACAATGCCATCAGCCAAAGTATCGCCACCGTGATGACCCTGCTCGGTGAGAGCGAACTGACGGCCTCAGCTTCTACAGGCCGCAGCGCTGCGCTGACCACTGCCATGCAGTCTCTGCTGGAGAAGCTCGTGGAGACGGCCATCACCAGCCTCGAAGGGCTCAATCTGAACAGTACTGCCCTGGAAGAAGGCCTTGGCAACGTGGTCAATGCCGTGGTCACCAATCTGGGCAAGGCCAAGGTCAGCGCTAGTGACATCAGTGAGGCTGTGCAGAGTGTCGGTAAGAGTGCCACCAACAGCCTGACGAAGCTCAGTGTCTCTGATACCACAAAGCAGAGTCTCAAGAGCCAGGTAGAAACGACGATGGAGACAAGTATTGAGGATCTCGCATCCACCGAGCCAAGCCTGGTGACGGATGTGGACTCTCTGAAGCAAAGCGCAACGCAAGGGATGGAGGAAGGCGCAGCTGGATTGAAGGATCCGGATACTCTAGATAAAGCGGTTTTTGGAACTTCCCAGTTTGGCTCCGCCAAGTTTGGCAAATAATCAAAGAGGAGAATTTACAATGAAGAAGTTATTTTTGAGTGCGATTGCAGTGGTTCTGGCCGGTGGTGCCTACGCCATTCCGAACACCTTCAGTGAGGGAGAAATCGTCAGCGCCGAGAAGATGAATGCGAACTTTCAACATCTTGAGCAACAGCTTCAAGGTGCAATAGAGAAAGCCGTAAACTGTGCCGCAGGGGAAAAGATTGCTGACGCAATCGCTAACGGCTACACCAACATCACTGTCTCAGGGACCTGTACGGAAAATCTGCAGTTTTCCATGTGGCGTGAGGACAGTGCCGAAAATGGGACCCCGACGGGTAAGCTGGCGCCTCGCTTCCTGAAGCTGACAGGGGCTGATGCCAACGCAAAGATCGTGGATGGCTCTTCTAACACCGAGAGTACGCTCAGTGTGAACAGTGGAGCAACACTCTTCTTAGAAAACATTACGGTTAGTGGTGGAGAATATGGCGTCAATGCCCAACGTAACTCCAACCTCTACCTCAGCGGGGTAACAGTTGAGAATTTTACGGAAAGTGGGATTCGTGTTGCTGATAGTGCCTGGTTAGGAATTGATGATGATGGAGCGACACTAGCCGGTACAGGTGCTGGGAACGGAATTAACCTGGCAACAGGGTCAAGCGGTTGGATCTCTACAATTACCATCTCTGATGTCGATCGTGGAATTAGAGTTGCTGGTGGATCTATGGTCTATCTAAAGGGGTATTCAATTTCTGCTGCTTCCAGAGGAATTAGTATTGATAACAGTCGTGTTCTGAAATACGGAGATGGCTCTGCCAGTATTGAAGGAACCAGTGATCGTGCTGTCAGCGTGAGTCAAGGAGTATTCACAAACTGGGAAGGGACTCTGGAGATCAAGAACCTCAGCGGTGGTCGGGGACTCGACTTCTGGATGTCCCAGGGCAATATCCACAACCTCAAAATGCCGGATTACGACAACACAGGTAGTGATTGGAATCCTGCCCTAAGTATTGGGGGTGGATCTTCTGTTAACATCAATAGTGCAGAGATCTCCGCTTCCACTGATGGTCCGTTGGTATCTATCTCAGATGGTTCTATCACGGAAATTAGAGAATCCACCCTAACGGTTGGTAATGCTGCCGCTGGGATAGAAGCTTCCGGAAGTTCCCGACTGAATTTCCGCAACTCCACGATCTCAGGTTCTGTAACAGATAGCTTGGTGAATGTTTCTGAGGGTTCCAGCGCAAAGATTGAGGATTCCTCCACACTGACGATCACCAGCGCAGAAAATGGTCTGAGGGTTGCTGGCAATTCCCGACTGAATTTCCGCAACTCCACGATCTCAGGGACTGTCAAGGATAACTTGGTGAGTGTTTCTAATGGCTCCAGCGCAGATGTTCGGGACTCAACACTCTCAGGGACTGTCACGGATGGCGGCCTGGTAAGTGTAGACGCAGGGTCAAGCGCAGAAGTCCGCGACGCAACTCTAACCCTTGAAAGTGGGAACCGAACTGTAGGTGTGTCTGATAGCTCTGACCTGACTATCCGTAGCTCCACGCTCTCTGGTACGGCAACAGAAGAGTTAGTTGATTTGCGCAGGATTTCCAACGTGATCATCAGAAATGAAAGCAAACTCAGCCAATCGGGCTCTGACACTCCAGATGTTCGAGTTTCCAATCTCAGCATGTTGAGCATTCGGAATGAGGAGGCTTCCATCAACAAAGTGGACTGCTACAGCAAGGGGTATGTCAGTGCGAATGAAGGAATAGTAACCACTCTTTCCGAAAGCTGCACCGAGTAATCTTTTCATCCAAAGGAGGCCTCGTCCTGGGGCCTCTCCACTTGCTTGATTTCTAAACTTCAGCACTACCCTCGTTGAAAAACAAATTACAGGTGTTATGTTGAAATTTTCACTTCACAACGGGTCAAAGCCATTCTCGGTGCTGGGACTGCTCATGGTTTCCCAGGTAGGGTTGATGACTGCCTGTACGTCTCAATTGCAACGCCTGAAGGATACCCAGCAATGTTCAGAGTGTGATCTACGCAAAGCAGATCTGCGTGGTTTGGATTTGCAGGGTGCTAACTTGCAGTCAGCTGATCTGAAGTTCGCCAATTTGGCAGGAACCAACTTACAGGAGGCGAATCTTTCAGCTGCAAATCTTCAGGCAGCTGACCTCTCTGAAGCCAACCTGGCAGAGGCTAATTTGCAAAAGGCTCGTTTGTTTTTGACACAGCTGGAAAACGCCAACTTGGCAGGGGCTCAGCTGGAAGGAGCTAACCTGGGTTTTGCCGACTTAACCGACGCAAAAATCAGTGAGGAACAGCTTCAACAAGCCTTGCAGTGCAGTACAACCCTCCCAGATGGCAGCAAATCCAAAAACTGTTGAACGGCAGACTTTTGCATCTGCTCCAACGGGAGCCACGCCCAGTAGAACTTGCCAAAGCCCACCAATCCTTCAGAATACTCTCCGATTTTTTCATTCCACCGCAAACTACAGGACCAGTCAGATGGTCCTTCCTTGCTGCTGAAGTATCCTCATGTCCCAGATCCAAGCTGCTGTTTGTCATCATTTTGCCAAACCTCTCCAGATGGAAACCGTTGAGCTGCGAGCACCTCTTTCCAACGAAGTAGAAGTTCAGTTGGGGGCGGTGGCGATTTGTCATTCGGATATTGCCTTTGCAGATGGCGCCTGGGGTGGTGACCTTCCAGCTGTCTATGGCCATGAGGCTGCGGGGGTGGTGACCGAAGTCGGAGTTGCTGTCAGGGGAGTCACAGTAGGCGATCACGTGGTGGTGACCCTAATCCGCAGTTGTGGACACTGCCCCAACTGTGCCTCCGGTCGTCCAACGATCTGTGAAGAGCCCGGCCATTCACTCAGTCCATTGACGAATAAGGAGGGTCAGTCTCTACACCAGGGGATGGCCTGTGGGGCCTTTGCTGAGAAGGTTGTGGTTGATCCCAGTCAGGTGGTCCAGATCCCCAAGATGCTCTCCTTTGAGGTCGCTTGTCTGCTGGCTTGTGGGGTGATCACGGGAGTCGGGGCAGTGGTGCATTCCGCTCAACTTCGAGCCGGACAAGATGTCGTGGTGATTGGCGCCGGAGGCGTTGGTCTGAACGCGATCCAGGGAGCCCTGATTGCCGGAGCCCGTCGTATCGTCGCGGTTGACCTGCATCCAGCCAAGCTGGAGATTGCCCGTGAATTTGGAGCGACTGACCTCGTGCTGGCAACTGAGAATGAACCCTGGTTACAAGCCAAACAAGCCCTGGGCAGGGGTGCCGATGCGGTCTTTGTTACGGTGGGCAACGCGGGGGCTTACGACAGCGCATCACACTACCTCGCTCCAGGGGGTCAGGTCGTGCTGGTGGGCATTCCGAAAACTGGCGATCTCTCAACGTATGATCCGGGGACGATGGCTTCCATCAGCCAGGGCATGGTAGGTTCTAAGATGGGCAAAGTCGTGATTCAGCGCGATATCCCCTGGATGGTTGATCTTTACCAGCAGGGACGGCTCAAGCTGGATGAATTGATCTCTGGACGCTGGCGGCTCGAGCAGATCAATGAGGCGATTGCCGATACCAAGTCGGGAAATGCTCGGCGCAACGTGATCCTCTTTGACAAAGGCTGAGGCGATGAAACTGATCGATCTGGACGTAATCGTCACGGCGCCACCTCCTCCTGCCTGGGGTGGTCGCTACTGGATCCTGACCAAGCTGACGACCGACAACGGAATCACGGGCTGGGGCGAGTGCTATGCTTCAAGCGTTGGGCCGAAGGCGATGACCGCGGTGATTCGCGATGTCTTTGAGCGCTACTTTGTCGATGAGAATCCTGAGAACCTTGAGCGGCTCTTTCGGCGTACGTATTCCTCTGGATTCACGCAAAGACCGGATCTGACCGTGATGGGAGCATTTTCAGGGCTAGAGATTGCCTGTTGGGATATCCTCGGCAAGCACCGAGATCGACCGGTCTGGGCCCTGTTGGGAGGGATGTTCAACGAGCGAGTGCGGGTCTACAGCTACCTATATCCACTGTCCCATCATGATCCTGAGTCCTTCTGGCATTCTCCAGAGATGTCTGCAGAGAGCGCATTGGCCCTAGTGAATCAGGGCTACACCGCGATCAAGTTTGACCCAGCTGGTCCGTACACAATGCGTGGGGGGCACATGCCAGCCCTTGCTGATATCTCTCGTTCTGTGGAGTTCTGCAGAGTTTTGCGAGAAACGGTCGGGGATCGGGCTGACCTGCTTTTTGGCACACACGGACAGTTTACAACTGCTGGGGCTATCCGTTTGGGACAGGAGCTGGAACCCTATCGACCCTTGTGGTTCGAGGAACCGATTCCACCAGACAACCTCCTCCAATTTGCTGCGGTCGCCAAGGCGATCCGGATTCCTGTGGCTACCGGAGAGCGTCTTTGCACCAAGTCCGAGTTTGGCACTCTGCTGCGTTCAGGAGGAGCCTCGATTCTACAGCCTGCGCTGGGTCGTGTGGGAGGAATCTGGGAAGCCAGGAAACTCTCTGCGATTGCCGAAGTCTTCAACGTGCAGCTTGCTCCTCATCTTTATGCTGGGCCTGTCGAGTGGGCGGCTAATCTTCAGCTTGGAGTATCGATTCCCAATTTACTGATTGCCGAGACAATTGCGACGTCCTTTCATCAGCAATTGATTCGTAACACCATTCAAGTTGAAGGGGGCTTTGTTCAAGCTCCACAAGCTTCCGGATTGGGAATTGATGTCGATGAAGAATTGGCCAGGGCACATCCCTACGAAGGTGCAGATCTGCACTTACAGATGCAGGATGAATCCTGTAATTACTGAGGCTTTACAACGATAGAAATGGGCCCGGACTTGATGCAACAAAACTATTTGTTGATGCCCAGATTGAGGTGGAAGCTGAAGAAGACTTCAGGAGATTTGAAGAATAATATGACAAATAAATTGGGTGACTTCTGCAGTTTATTTTCATTTCAGAAGTTGCTTGGAATGGTCTGGCTAAATTAGTTACTCGGGTTTGTCCATGCTTAAAATGCTTGAGCTCTATTGCTTGTTTACAAGCGTTTTGTCCAGTCTACTTTATCAGCGATTCGAACACATTCCGTGAATGCTCTACCGTCAAACCAGTGCTTCTCCGCACAACTCCTTGTGCATCCAGTCTGCATCCCCAGCAGTAGAATTCCAGCACACAAAAAAGCTAGTTTCATCGATTGCCAAGCCTTACACACTCGCTGAAAGCTCGTCCATCAAACCAATGCTTTTCAGAACAGGTTTTGGTGCACCCAGCCTGCATCCCCAAGATTAGCAATGCAGCACATAGCAAAATCATCTTCATGGCGTCCTCAGTTGCTTACTATTGATTAAGATAAATCTTTTCCAAAAGAGAAAGATGATAATTCTTTATCTAGCAAAAACCCTTCCAAAGCTATCTAAGTCGAATATTTAGAAACTTCCTAACAACACCTAGCCATTGTTAAAGATCGGTCCTCAGGAAATAAGACAAAGTGTAGATCTTCGTTCCGTTAATCTAATTCCCCTCAAAAAATCTTCTTTAGAAATGAGAGCTGATGATCAATTCTATCAGACAAGATAGCAGAAATTCAGGAATTCATTTGCATCCAAAAATCAAGATGAGCGATTGTAAAAAATCTATAAATCTTGCGATGAAAGTTTTTTTGGATCAGCACTCACTTTTGAACCGATTTATATTTTAGCGGTTGGGTTGAGTTATTTGGAATCCAGGTTTGCATCTAGGTCTGAACCTGCTCTCTAAATCTTCCGTTCCAGGAGGGTTTTCTTTCAGCAAAAAGAACGGTCTGTCACCTTAATTTCCAATGTCCAAATCTTGTCATGTGGATGAATTTGTCTTAGGTTGGGAACTCACTAATCCATCCTCACTTTTGCTCCTCATTGAGAGAAAAATGAAAAAGTTGCAAAGACTGATCATCGGATTGATGACAGGCCTAATGTTGATTGGCTGTTCCGGAAAAGTAGTACGAACCTTGGCTCCAGACACTGTCGATGAAAAACGCATCAATCTGGAAGCCAGCAGGTCTTACCAGCAAGTCATCGCAGAATCGAAGCTTTCCAAGGACAAGCGCTTGGTAGAAATGGTCAAGCGTGTGGGAATGCGGATTGCGAAAGCCTCTGGAGAACCCTTTGACTGGGAGATCGAGCTGATCGAGAGCCCTGAACTCAACGCTTGGTGTATGCCAGGGGGCAAGATGGCGGTCTACACGGGAATCCTCCCTGTCCTCAAGACCGAGGGGGCTTTAGCAGCAGTGATCGGACATGAAGTTGCTCACGCGACTAGACGTCATGGAATGAATGGCTATGCACAAGCTATCGAAAATCAGCTAGCGACCGCTGCAGTGGCTGGAATCGCAGTGCTGGCCGCAGAATTCTACTGTGAATCCCAAGAGTGCAAGGCTCTCGCAACGATCGGAGGGGCTGCCGGTGCGATGGGGTTGGCTTTCTTTGAACGCAAGTTCAGCCGTGACGACGAGACCGATGCCGATCGGATCGGACAAATCTACATGGCCAAAGCTGGTTATGCCCCAGCAGAGGCGATTGAGGTCTGGGAACGCATGGCCCAAGCAACAGGCGGGGACGGTGGTCCAGAATTCATGTCGACTCATCCCAGCAATAAAAACCGTAAGCAGCGACTCTCGCAGTGGCTCTCTGAAACCAAACCACTTTATGAAAAAGCGCCCCAAAAGTATGGGATTGGAGAAACTATCTTTTGAATTAATTCTGAGAAGTGAAAGGACTTGAGAGGAGGCAGCCTGGAGCCAGTGAACTAACCTGATCCAGCTGCTTTGAGAGATAGGGTAGTGATCAGCTGACGTATTGTTGTCCTGCAGCGTCTTGCTTCGGGCTTACTTTCTCTTGAACAGTTTTACGAAAATTCACCAAGAATGAGTGGAATGTTCTGAACTTTGGAACATGCTTTTTCTTTGTGGCCATTCGATCCTCCTAAGAATGATTTAGTGTCAACGGCGAAGGACTGTGAAAACGTCGCTTCGTGCAATGACCAATGTTTTATCAGAGCCGATTTTATTTGGGGAGGAGAACTGGGGGAGAGATGACCTTAATTCGACATAGCTGAGAAATACGAAGACATCATTCTCTGCTTGCATCCCAATCCACCGCTGTCATAATGCTGGTATCAATACATGCCTTCACGACTTTCAACAGGTTCTAATTCATGAGCAAATCCATTTCTGGTGAGAATGCGCCTTCTCAGTTCAAGTACATCGGCAAGCCCAGGGGAACCATCGACGCGCCCGAAAAACTCAAGGGGCAAGCCCGCTACACCGCAGATCTTCAGCTACCCGGAATGCTGCATCTCCGGCCAGTTCTTAGTCCGCATGCCCACGCACGTATCGTTTCAATTGATAAGGAAGCGGCTCTCGCGATGCCAGGGGTGCGCGCTGTGCTCGATGCCAGTGACTTGACTCACTGGAGAAAAAAAGCGGCTTCTCGGGTGGGAGCGCTGTTGGCGCGAGATGAAGTGATGTTTCAGGGTCACCCAGTTGTTGTCGTTGTCGGAGAAACTCCCCAGGCGGCTTGGGACGGGGCATCTGCAGTTGATATAGACTATGAAGAGTTGGATGTGGTTGCTGATATCGCCTCAGCGCTGAAGCCAGGTGCGCCGCTCGTGTGGCCCAATGGAATCCCCCGTGATGAATCAGATGTCAGCGGAGATCATGGAGCTGTGGAAAAAGGCGATTCTGACGCAGCTAGCCTCCCACCCAACGTCCACTCCATGAACTCGTACACAAGGGGTAATATAAACGAGGGATTTGCAGCAGCAGATGTGGTGCTGGAACGAAACTATCGCACAGGGATTGTTCATCAGGGCTATATGGAGCCTCAAGTCTGCGCGGCCAGTCCGGATCCAATGGGGATCATGACGATTTATACAAGTACTCAAGGCCCCAGGACGGTGCACAATGATGTGTCTCGATTGCTAGATTTACCTCATACCAAGGTAAAGGTTGTGCCAATGGTGATCGGCGGAGGCTTTGGTGGAAAGCACGGAATGTTGGAGCCCTTAGCCGCAGCGGTAGCTTTGGAGATGAAAGCACCTGTAAAATTGGAATTGACTCGAACGGAAGACTTCATGACTTCGATGCCAGCGCCTGCTGCCGAAGTCTGGCTCAAGATGGGAGTCAAGCAGGATGGGACCATCTGCGCAATTCAAGCAAGAATTGACGTAGACAATGGGGTCTTCGCAGCTGCCTGGTGGAGTGGACTACTGGCCCAACTACTAGCCAGTGGGTATTGCACACCTCACTTGAAAATTGATTGCCGTGAAGTGGTCACTCACAAACCAATGGCAGGAGCTTACCGGGCTCCAACTGCTCAGACTGCGAGTTTCGCCATGGAGTCTCACATGGATGAACTGGCCCGTAGCCTGAAGCTGGATCCACTGGAGTTCCGCTTACAGAATGCAGCTGGCTCCGGTGACTTGATGAGTAATGGGAATCCCTGGCCGAGCCTCGGACTGAAGGAGTGTCTCACGACACTCAAGGAGAGTGAACTCTGGCAGCAGCGCCAAACCAACGAAAACGAGGGTTGGGGTATTGCTGTTGGCTTGTGGCCTTGTGGAGTTTCACCAGCATCCGCAGTCTGTCGGATGTTGTCGAACGGGAATGTTCAAGTTCAGGTAGGATCTGTGGATATTTCCGGAATCAACAGTGGTTTTGTACAGATTATTGCAGAAGTTCTCTCCATTGATCCATCGAAAGTAGAGATCATCCAGTCTGATTCGCATGCCGGTCCAGTAGCTCCACCAAGTGGTGGTAGCCAAGTCACCTATAGTCTGGCAGGAGCTATTTCAGGGGCTACGAGCAACGTCAAGGATCAGCTAGCAAAGTTGGCTGCCGAACACTTCGAAGCTGCTGAACAGGATTTGGTGTTTGAAGATGGTTCCGTACACATCAACGGCTTGCCGAGCAAAGCTATCTCGTTAGCAAAACTGGCCAAGCAGGCTGAATCTCGCAAAGGCGGTGCGGGCCCGGTGATTGCGACATCCAGCAATTCCATTCAGGAAAATGCTCCCGCTGTTGCTGTTCACGCTGTCAAGGTGGAGGTCGATCGGGAAACAGGAAAGGTATCACCAAAAAACTACATTGCTGTCCAAGACGTAGGCTTTGCGATCAACCCAATGTTGATTGAGGGGCAGGTTCAAGGGGGTGTCTTGCAAGGGCTCGGTTGGGGGCTTTGGGAGGAAATGCCTTACGATGCCCAAGGTCAGTTGTTGGCTTCGAACTTTCTGGATTATGCTATGCCGCGGGCGGATGATTCTGTATTCGTAGATGCGGTGCTGGTGGAAAATCCCTCTCCGCTGGGTCCTCTGGGAATCCGTGGTGTAGGAGAGCCACCGATTGTTCCGGGTGGGGCTGCGGTCGCCAACGCTGTACGAGAGGTAACTGGGGTGCGCTTTGAGCAATTGCCCATTCGGCCACAAGCTCTTTGGAAGGCTATGAATTCCTGATCATCATGAATTTAGAAGCAGTATCGACGATGAAAGCAATGTACTGAGTCAAAAAGAAGAAAATGAAAGCGCTTTTTCTTGGAATCTTTTTGATTCTTACTGCTATCCAGACGACGCTCGCAGCGAAAAGCGTGAGCATCGACTCTGCGAAAATTAAGGACTGCTTTATACTGGGATATTGTGACGTACAGGTCATGAATCCCAGTGAACTTCCGAGAGGCTGGCGTGAAAGGCAACTTGACCAGCCTGTTCTCCGGATTCGTATTCTAGATATCAATGAGGCAGACCAATTTTCTTGTCGAGATGTTTTAAGGCAGAGCAAGTGGGAATTCGCCAAAACCCAGCTCCAAGGTGCTACCTCCCTTCGTCTAGAAATTAATGGTAAATTTAAAGGCAACCATGCAACGAGAGTTTTCGTTGATGGCGAGTCTCTTACTGACCTAATTATCAAGTTTCGCTGCTGAAAGTATTTTCCCAGAATGGTGGCCATTGGGCTCCAACTCCCCTCTGCTAATCTTTCCTCACAATCAACTTTCCCAATCAGCCCATCAATATTATCCAACCTAGTTTCAATTGAATCCGCGCTTACGCAAAGCAATAGTGCCATAAATGTTTCATTTTGGCGGCTTTACTCCTTGATTATTTACGACAAAAATCTAGTCTTCGATGATTCTAAATTCTTAAATCACAACCACCATCAAACAAAGACTCAACCATGACCAGAAACCAGGTAAAAAAGCCATTGATCGTACAGTTGGTGGGCTGGGCGTTGATCTTGGCCCCAATTGGATACTATGTAACCACAGCTTTGCAGTGGCAGAACTGGTCCTTAGTCGTGCTGATCGAGCAATTGCTCGCCTTGCCGCATGGCCCACTCAAAATGGTAGTTATTCTCTCATCGCCACTAGTTGGTCTTGCAGTACATTCAGTCAAGGCAATTGGCTGGATCAGCTTCATGCTCTATTGTGGAGCAACCATCTTCGTAAACTTTTACATTGCCTACGCTTCCGAAGCGGTGACCAACTTTTCAGCCAGTCTCTACTCACTGACCGGAGTCTTGGCTATCCTGGTATACGTGGTCAGAAAAGAAATCATGGCTCCTTACTTCAATCCACAGATGCGCTGGTGGGAATCTGCAGAACGCTTTCCCTTCAAGCTGGATGTCCTTCTGAAAAGTGAGCAAGGTGAGGAAAAAATCAGTTCCAGAACCTTTGACATTTCCGTTTCGGGTTGCTTCTTGACTACGGATTTGGAGTACCAAACTGGTCAGAAAATCGATCTCAACATTAAGCTAATGGATCCGGTTGATCTCCAAGCCGAGGTAGTCTGGGTCTGTCCTGGCAATGAGAATGTTCCAAAAGGAATTGGGATTCGCTTTATCAGCAATCTCAAGGAGATCGCAACTCAAGTGAACCGATTCAAAGAGAAGTACAGCAAAGCGGAGCGCTTTCCCTTCCAGCTAGATGCTCAAATTCAGCAAAGTGGCGATACGGAGCAAATCAATGCTAAGACTTTTGATGTCTCTGTCTCCGGGTGCTTTTTGATCACAGATCATCCGTACGAGGCTGGACAGCAGCTGGAACTGAATCTCAAGCTTCTCGAGCCAATCAATCTCACAGCTCAAGTTATCTGGGTCTCAGCAGGTGACGAAAAAATCCCCCAAGGCATTGGGGTCAAATTCACAAGTCATCTGGATGAAGTCAGCATGATGGTCACAAGATTCAGAAAAAATTATGGGCCTACGGTTCCGGAGAAAAAGATGTCTGCTTCACCTGCATAATCATCACTACGAGCGCTTTTGAGCCTGCACAGTCTAGGCTCTTCCAGCCTTTGCCTCCCCAATGCTTTGAAACTTCACAGGTAATCGTCAATTCCATCCATTGAAACTGGAATCACTCGCCAGGGTGGTCGATCTGGTTGAATCGCATGTGTTTGCAGTTGACCGATCACTTCCTCACGTAGAGTTTTATCGGTTTGCATTGTAGTGATGAACTGCTCAACTGACCAAGCTTCAGTGAGGTTGGTGAGTTTGCAGACACGTTGAACTACTTCTCCCTGGCTGACCGTCTTGAATTGGCGGGCTTGAGCAGAAATGACTGCAAGACCTGCAGGCTGCGAATCCTCCCAGGCCAAGACTCCTGCACGGGCTGCATAGCCAAAAACAGGGCCAACTTGTACTTCTAGTTGGTGTTCCACACCCTGCATCTCTACATAATCGTACGCAACCCCAATCCCTTCTGTCTTGTGCATTTGAAGGAGTTGATCTTCATCCAGCCAAACTACCTTAAGCTCTGTGATCGTTCCTAATGAGGGGAAAGCGGTACAAGGTATTGCTCCATAGTAGCTGACCAAGGCCGTGTGCACCACATCACAATCACACAACCGAGCTGATGTGACAGGAACGATTGCTTCTGGACCAAACTTACGGAGCAGTTGATAAGGAGCGCGGTTTGAACCAACAGCTAGTACGGGCGTTCTTCCAAATAGCAAGGGATCAGTCTGGACTTGTACAACCTTCTCCAAGTCACGTTGATTGAGTTGAAATAGCCTTCCCTTTGCTAGCAAATAGCTACCTTCAGGTGCCATGTAGGGATAAAGGCTCGCACGTTCATACTCACTCATTTCCCCAAGATATGCTCGTAAGCCTGCTAGCTCGGAATCATTTTTCAATTTCATGGCTCCATAGGAGAGGAGTCGCCACTCGATATGCTGCGATTCTCAATCAAAAATTCGTCATACATGGTTCTCAGCAAAAAAATCACCTCAAAGTAAAGAAGTTGTTTTGGTCAGACACTTTGCTGCATTCAACCTGAGGATAGTTTTCAAACAATATTTTAGGATTGACCTAGGAGGGCCTATCAATGAAATTTCTAGCAAGTTTTTGAACCACTGAACTCATCAAGTCTAGGATGTGGATTACAGCCGAATGGTTCAGCAGTTGGATTTGAAACTTATTTGAGGGATCAAAAAAATATTTACTTGAAGAATTAACATGAATTCAAAGTACAAAATTCTGATTTATTTTTTATTTGCAATTATTGTTTTACTATTCTTGGGGGGTGCAACAATTGATCTCAACACGTTGCTAATCACAGGCTCAGTAGCAGCTTTGGGAATCCTTGCTGTATTACCAATAAAAGAAGATGCTGAAGAGTAGATAGGTCACTTTCAATTTGCATGAGTTAATGTTTCGCTTGCTTTGCTAACTGATCCAGATGCTTATAAGTAACTGGGGAATCGTTAAAATCAAAAGCAAACCAAAATTCAATCCTCACTCATCTGTGGTACGTCTGACGTACAGGATTATCTTGAAAGTAATTCTTGTTTTCACGATCAACTGCCCGCTTCCATTCTAAAACTTCTTCATCTCCCATTGCTTGATTTGGAGGAGATTCCATGATGAATGAGCAGTTTTCTGGCTCGACCCCAGAAACCAGCATTGCAGATTCTTTCTCAGTGATGCGAGACCCGCGTTGTAGATCAGCCGCACAATAGCGGATGGCAAAGCCAATTCTTGGATAATCGGTTTGGTTTGGCCCACTAGCATGGATAGATCGAAAACTGTGCAAACTCATCTCACCAGGCTGCAATCTTAAATCAACCGCCTCATTTGTAAAATCAGCGATCTTCTCATCGACAACAATATGCTGCCCACGACTTAACATATTATCATTTGAGGACTTTAACTCATGTGCAAATTGACCCCATTTGTGTGATCCAGGAACCACACGTAAACATCCTGATGCCGGTTTTGACGGTGTTAGCGCCAGCCATACTGTGACTGCTTTCTCAGGCATAGTCATACCAGCGTAGGTCGAATCTTGATGCCAACTGTAGAATCCCGATGAGTGAGCGTTCTTAATACACCAATCTGAGGACCAAACGAGAACATCTTCAGTTCCCAGAACACTACAAACCACGTGGATGATGTCGGGATTTTTAACCACATCATCCAAGACGGGCAGTAGCAGGTGTGTTTTGAAACGCTTGGGACCATCTAGTTCCAAAGAGTTGCTCACCTCTTCCCAAATTCCTTGCGCTTCATCCTGAGAAAAAATCGGGATGGCATCCAAGTACCCCTTTACAAAAAATTTCGTTGTGACGGTATCAGATGATTCGATGGGCTTAATTCTCATATGGATAAATACAGACTGAGGTCAAACCAGAACATGGTGAAGATTGAAGGTTGTGGACTAGCCTGGCTACTGAAGGAATCTTGAGATATTTGCTGTAGCCAAAGAAATAGAGCCAACTGAAATTTCAGGTCCGTTAGAGAGCCACCAAGCTCAATTGGGAAACTTTCCTAGCCGCAAATAATCTGTTCTGTTCTCTTCAAGATATCAACTCCTTGCTGCTTGAGCCACCAGGGCAAATCAATCAGCACCCAGTTTTCAGCCAGCTTGTCTCCTTCTCTGCGATAGATATCGACCACTCGCATATCTGCGGCTCGGTCACTCGCTTGAAGCCCAAGGAATCCACCAACCGCTGTATTCGTCAGATTCGGCCAGCCAAAAAAACCGGCATAGTTTCCTTCAGCCAGCCGACAAAGATGGCCATTGAAGCGCTTCCCTTGCAGTCCAGTACGAAACGGATATTGGTGCTGCTCTTGGTAGCGTGGAATCGTATAGGTCGCTCCAATTCCAGCAGGACCGTACCAAATCATATCTTCGTGCCAAGTTCCAGCCAGATACTCTGCGGGAGGTAGGTCATCTCCAGAAATATTCAGTGCCGTGAGATCTGTGATCATGCGATTGACCAGCGCCAAGGTCTTCTCGGATTCTCCATTGTCATGATCTTCAAACAACAGCCCGTCGTGGGTGCGTGGTCCAGGATACAAAAAAGAGGCTCCTGTCTGTAGAGGGAGTGGAGAAATTCCCAACTGGTGCATTACTCCGATCAGGTCACAGAAAAAAGCTCCTCTGACCAACTGTCCCTCCTGAACACAGTAAAAGTCTGCATAGCGCAGGAAAGCCAACTTTCGTGTGGCTCGCATTCCCAGCCAGTCCTGATCCAGCAATCCCATCAGGTGCCCCATACTGATCACCCACTCTGTCTGGTCAATCTCACTGGTTCCGGCCAGAAAGACATCTTGCCGACGCTGGACATTCTTCCAAGAATTGAGAAAAGGATTCCAGAATGCCTCTGCAACTGCTTCAGGCCCATGCTGTTCATCGAAAGGACAAACCCCGTACCACTGAAAATCAGGAGTGAGCTGAGACTTTAAGATGGAGGTCACCGATGCTGGATCCGCCTTGTTGAGAGCAGCGTAGAAGTCTAGGACACGGCGCTTTGGAAGAGCATAGGAATGCATAGCTTTGAGTCTACAGAAAGGTTGAAAAGCTAAGTGACACTAAATGACCTCCAAATCCATCAGAGAAACTAAGCAAATGCAGCAGCCTGTTACTTGTTTAAAAAACTGGAAACCAAGGTGGCTAGACTGGTATCAACTATCTAAAACAATTGATGTTCCAACCACCTCAATCGATTGAGCAAAAACGATGGAATCAGAAAATCAGGAAAATCTCAGTCTGGATTATCAATCCATGATGTATGAGGGGGTTGTTTACCCTCCGTTCATCAAGGCAGAGGCCCTAAATGAGTTGAGAGAAAAGCACACCCTGAGGTCCAGCGACATTGTCATCGCAACCTTCCCAAAATGTGGAACCACTTGGATGCAACAGATCGTGCTCACTTTGCTGGCGGATGGGGATGGCTCGAAGGTGCGACAACCGATGGGTATGTCTCCTTGGCTGGAAGCATGGGTTTCAAACCAAGGATTAGCGGCATTCGAAGCGTGGCATCCTGAGCAGACTGGTTGGAACGGTCTTGAGAATTCCTGTGACCTCGCCCCTGACTGGTGTCCATCCAGGCGAGTCCTGAAAACCCACGCCCCTGCTCAACTGGCTCCTTGGATGGGTGGAACTGAGCGTGATGGGATGAATGGTGCGCGGGTTATTGTTGTTACACGCAATCCAAAAGATGCAACTGTCAGCCACTACCACCACACTATCGACCTACCTCACATTTTCAAGTACAATGGGAATTGGGATCATTTTCTGAGAAAAATTTGGATTCCTAGCAAAGTGGAGTCTGGTTCGTTCTGGGAGTGGCACCAGTCCTGGTGGCAAGTCTGTCAGGGGAGCTCAGTCGACTTGCTTTGGATCAGTTACGAAGAATTGCTCAGTGAACCCGAAAAGAGCATCAGCCGAATCGCTAAGTTCATCGGATTGGAACCGACTACCGAGCTGACAAAAGGAGTTTTGGCAGCCAGTAATTTTCAAGCGATGAAGCAGACTGCTGCTGAAGAAGATGCCAAGTTGGTTGCAATTGGTAAGGCAGATCAGGTGAAGAGGAATCACATTCGCGAGGGGAAAAGCGGGAATTGGACAGAGACTTTTACGGCACCCCAAAATGAGTTGATGGATCGTTATCACATGGGTGAGTGCTCAAGGCTTTCCCTACCTCCAAAACTTTTTCCTCATATGAGGCTCTAGAGGAAGTCATAGCATTGCATCGAAATCTCACCTCAAACCACTCAAAAGATTTCTTTCTCTGGCATTTCTGCATCCTCAAAGATAGTTCCAACTAAGAGGGCTCCTTCCAGATCAGCTTCACTAAGAATTGCCTCACTAAAATTCGTATTTGTCAGGTTGGCGTCCCGCAAATTAGCCCCTTCCAAGTCGGCTTCATTGAGCAAAGCACCGGAGAGATTCGCTCCCTTTAGGTTAGCACCCCGTAAATTTGCTTCATGATAAATCCAATCGGCACAGAGTTCATCAGCCATCATGTATTCATGGCGGAAGATACCGACTCGCAAATTCACCTCTGACAAGTTCGCCCCACTTAGATTGGCGTTGCGCAAGTTGGCTCCACTGAGGTTAGCCTTTCGAAGATCTACGCCACTGAGGTTGGCCCCGCTAAGATTGGCAGCCAATAAATTCACACCACGCAAATCTATTCCTCGCAGATCCGCATCCTGCAAGTCTCCCATGGCACAACTGCCGGTCACTTTAAGTTTTTTCAAGTCATCTGGATTCATTCCTGCCACTGAAAGCTGATTGGTAAAGGAGTGCGCAGCCGAAAAAAACCACTTGATTCCCCAGTAGATTTCTTGAACCGACGATCCTATTGAATGCTTTGAATATAGAAGACTAGAAAGGAAAATCAGAGGAGAGGCAGGGGAGCGTTGACGCAGAAAAATGTGTCGAAATTGACCTGTTGTCTAAGGAGAGATTTTGATGTGCTGGTTATCTGACAATCTTTCTCTTTTTGGAAATCTTTGATTTCTCCACTTATTCCTTGTAGAAGCCAATGGCATCTTCACCAAGCTGCACACCCAGGCCATTGAGAGTTCGATTGGAGTAACAAAAGTAGGCACAGACTTGGTTGACTTCCAGAATTTCTCCGTCAGAAGCACCTGCTTCACGTGCATCTAACAGATCTTGCTCATTGATTTTGCCAGGGGTGAGAGTCAACTTACCGGTGTAACGGATCAACGCTAGCTCTTTGCCAGTGAAAGCTCTCTCTGGCACTTGGTCACGCAGTGCTTCTTCAATTACTTTGGAACGCTGAGGATCTTCCAATAACCGTTGCATGTTGGCAAAGTGGTGGGTGTAGCTATAGACACATTCGTTGAGCAAGCTGGTGTATACGCCAACAGCCTCCAGAAACCAGAGGGGCAAACTGTTATCAGGATGATGCAGAACACTTCTGTATAGTTTGAGATGTCCCACCATAGTGTGGGGACGCAAGCTGTGAGCCCGCATCACGTTGTCAACAGTTCCACTGGGGGTCTTCGCAAGTTCGTAGGCATCCCTCACGGTCCCGGTAGCTTCCTCCAAAGGGACCAGATGAATCCATGCACTCATCAGGATCTCTCAGTAGTGAATCTTGACACCCTTAGAAGGGCGAGTGAAGACCCGGTAGACCATTGACTCAAAGAACTCTAAGGGAGCAGTTTCATATTGAGTTTGGATGGCCGTCTGATCATAACGGGCGACCCATTCTGCAGTATACTCAAAATAGGGATGCCCTCGATAACTCTCACGCGCATTAGCATCCAGCTGCAAATTTCCACTGGCATGATGGTCAAGGAACAAGGCATGGTGCCTAAGCATCCAAAGATTCTTTTCGGAAATGTAATTGGCAAGTAACGTGGCTGAGAATTCACCATGGTTGTCAGGACAGACGATGAAGCCCAAATCATGGAACAACCCACAGACAATTGTTTCTTCGTCTGCTCCATCCTGATACAGCATCGTTGCACACTGCAGGCAGTGGCGGTAATTGTTTACACGAAATCCGTAACTTGGTGAGTCTTTGGAGGCAGCAAGCATGTCCAAAGCCTGTCTTGCCTGCTGTTCTTGGTTGTAACGAGCTCGGTATGCATTCAGATCATTCCATTCCCCAGGGGTCAACTCTTCCATGGCAGTTCGGCTCTCTGGCAAATGCTCGTAAGCTGGCAAAACTGGAGAAGGTTGATGCAGGAGTCCGTCTGATTGTGGGAAACTCACATCCTCAGGAGTATTTGGAGAATCTAGAAACTCATCGAAATTCGGTTGCATAGTCTCAGAAGCGAAATCGAATTACACAGAATTAACTCAGTGTGAAAGGATCTGGCTCAGAAACAGCTTGGTCCTCTCGTGCTCTGGCTCTGAAAAGAACTGTGCTGGTGGTAACCGCTCAATAATGCGACCTTCGTCCATAAACACCATTTGGTGCGCCACCGTGCGGGCAAAACCCATTTCATGAGTGACACAGATCATCGTCATGCCACTCTCAGCAAGGTCGATCATCACATCGAGTACCTCCTTGATCATCTCTGGATCAAGAGCAGAGGTAGGCTCGTCAAAAAGCATAATCCGCGGCTGCATGCAGAGAGATCGAGCAATCGCTACCCGTTGTTGTTGCCCTCCAGAGAGTGACCCCGGATATTTAGCAGCTTGCTCTGGAATTCGAACTCGCTGCAGATATTCCATCGCTAAGGCCTCAGCATCTTTTCTACTGAGTCCACGGACTTTCATGGGGCCTAGCGAGCAGTTCTCCAGCACCGTTAGGTGTGGAAAGAGATTGAACTGCTGGAAGACCATCCCTACTTCGCTACGAACCTTGTTGATATGCTGAGTATCCTGATCCAGTTCAATACCATCAACAACGATCCGTCCTTCTTGGTGCTCCTCCAACCGATTGATGCAACGAATCAGTGTGGACTTGCCAGACCCAGAAGGTCCGCAGACAACAACTCGCTCCCCAGAGAAAACTTGCAGACTCACATCTTTGAGTACCTGAAAGTCACCAAACCATTTACTGACCCCAGACATTTCAATGATTGGATTTGAAGTATTCTCATTCATGACGAGGCAAACCCCTAGTTCTAAATACGTGATGAGTCAAGTCGCATTTCGAGCCGACGAAAGATTAGCGCGCAGGAGTAGCACAAAACAAAATAAACCCCAGCTACAAAAACCCAGACTTCAAAGACACGCTGTGTGGAGTTGGCCACTTCCAGTGTCAAAAAAGTCAGCTCTTGGATGGAGATCAATGAGACAATCGAAGAATCCTTGATCAGGATAATGAATTGACCTGCTAAGGGAGGAATTACCCGTTGAACGGCCTGGGGCAAAATAACATAGCGCATCTGTTGCCAGCGACTCAGGCCAATACTCATCGCGGCTTCTCGTTGACCAACTGAGACAGATTGAATTCCAGAGCGCACAATCTCTGTGATATAGGCCGCTTCAAAGAGGGCGAGACAGAAGATTCCCGAAAAAGTGTTTGAGAGCAAAGAAACTGGACCAAAGAGAAACTCCACCACACTTTGACCAGTAGGACCCAGGCGTTGATCAAGGGTATCTAAGCCGAGTAGTGGGATGATCTGGCTGCTGATGAAGAAGTAAAAAACGAAGATGAAAACAATGGGAGGAACATTCCGAATCAACTCAACGTAGAGCCGACTGAAGGCCTGGGGAAAAAGCCGACGGCTGGTTCGCATCATGCCAGTGACGAAACCGATTAGTGTCGCCAGGAAGACACTCCAGAAGGCCAACCGAAGTGTCGTCAGCAGGCCCTTGACCAATAAATTTGGCAGCAGTGATTGGGTTTCTTCGTCCCAGCGGAACAAGTAACCGGGTAGGAAGCCCCAGTCCCATTGGTAGACCAACACGGTGTTGACCCGGTAGCCGATGAAACCAAAAAACCCAATAATTCCTAACAGAACAACTGAGTCTACCCAAGACCAGCGATAGCGTGAGGTAGATCGAGACATGCGATCACATACCCTAGCGGGAGAAGTTTTCCATAGGATCTTCCCCCACCGGAGCTAGATAAATTACTGCTGATCGACTTGATCTGCCCAGTCCATCGTCTTGAACCAGTAGTGATGGCGCTTTTCGAGCCATCCGTTGCTGGTGTTGACCATAATCCAGTTGGAGAAGAAGTTCATTGCATCAGGATCTCCCTTGCGAATACCAAATGCCTCGTCTCCACGGGAAAGATTTTCTGTGGTCGGCATATAGAGTGCGTCAGGATTACGATAAGTAAACTTTACTGGCTTTGGATGGCTGGAGAGCGTGGCGTGAGCGTTCCCGTTCACAACTTCCTGAAAGGCCATCGTATCGTCGTCAAACTGCCGAATCTTGGCTTTCGGCCATATTTTCTCAACTGCATCTGTACATGGCGTGACCCCACGTCGACAAACAAAGATCACATCAGAGCGATTGAACCCTTCTGGCCAGGCAAAATCACCAGCTAGTTTCTTACTGGCAGCAATCCCCATCCCAGAGTGAGCATAAGGAGCTGTAAAGTTGATCGTTAGATTACGCTGAGGAGTGACACTCATTCCACCAATGATCACATCGAATTTTCCAGCAATTAGTGCGGGAATAATACCAGACCACTGCGTGGGTACAAACTCAATGTCAACGCCCATGTCTTCAGCAACCTTCTTGGCAACATCAATCTCAAAACCGATCAAATCACCCTGCTTGTTGCGCATCGCCCAAGGCACAAAGGTGGACATGCCAACCATTAACTTGCCGCGCTTCTTGATCGTCTCGATAACGCTTTCAGAAGTCAGCTGTTGTTGAGTCTCTCCAGCCAAAGCACCTGTATATGCAGGTAGCATCAGCAATAGGCCTAACAGAAGAGTTAGTGAAGTTTTCAAGACTTTCATTCGTCCTCTTTTAAAAGAGTGGTTAAATCGTTGTCAGGCAATCTGTCAACGAATCTGGAGATAGGCTACTCTCCCCAGGAAGCCCGCTACAAAAACGCTTTCGCAAAGTACGAAAGCTCTCAGGAAGCTTGTTAAACCCTAAGCCGCCTGGGTTCAGTGACGACCACGAACTCTCCATTCGAGAATGCTCACCAACAGAGAGAGCACAATCGTGATTCCCAGATACATCGCAGCTACCGTTAGCCAGATCTCAAAGCTCATGAAGGTATCTGCAATGATGTCCAGTCCCTGGGTCGTCAAATCAAAGACAGCAATCACACTGACGATGGCTGAATGTTTGATAAGGTTGATCAGCACTCCAGTTAATGGAGGCAACATCAATGGCACTGCTTGCGGCAATACAATGTATCGATAGGTGTTCCAGCGGGATAATCCAACGCTGGTACTGGCCTCCCATTGTCCTCTTTGCACACTCAGGATACCCGCTCGGATGATTTCTGAAGCGAAGGTTCCCTCAAAAAAAGAGATGCAGAGAACTCCAACCCAAAATCTGGGAATCTCCAGAATCGGCGCAAAGACAAAGTAGAACACATACATTTGCACAAGTAACGGCGTGTTGCGAATCACCTCCAGATAGACTTGTGCAACCAGATTCCCAATCCTGGATTGGGACATGCGCAACATGGCGGTCGTTAGTCCGATCAGCAAAGTAATGATGATTCCGTAGAGCCCAATCTCCAGGGTTACGAAGAGACCATCCATCAGAGGTCCCCAGATCAACTCGCCGTCAATGACCTTCCAAAAATACTTGGGCAGCCGATACCACTGCCAGTTGTATCCCATCTGGGCGGCACCATTGAGCGTGAGCCAGATCAAGGCACCGAAGAATAGTACTAACTGACTGACGTCAAACCAACGAGAATTCCACCATTTGACCGAACGGGAGGGCGGTTTACGAAGTTCGCTCATGCTGACTCCGCTGCCTTTCTGTAGCTGAAGGACGCATCGAATCGCGACAACACATAATCTCCGCATTGTACAGGTTCATACTGTACCGACTCTGATTCCGGAAAAACCTCTGCTGGATCAACCAGTGTTTCGAAGTTTGGATCCCAAGCAATCGCCATTGAGTAGCGCTCTACATTTTTTCGGTTGATCACTCGATGCAGAGTTGACTGAAAGGCGTTGTTCGTCCAACGAGAAAGCAGATCTCCCACGTTGACCACCAGAGTATCTTCTAATGGATGAGCTGTGACCCACTCTCCTTGCCTAGTCTGCACTTCCAAACCACCCACTGAATCCTGCCAGAGTAAAGTCAGACATCCGTAATCTGTGTGGGGTGCCACGCCAAACTGAGTTTCACCAAGGTCTGACGATTGAGGTGGATAGTAAATCACGGAACTACGGGCGATTGGTTGATTAGTCGCTTGCAGAAAAACTTCTTCTGGTAGATCAAGACTCAGGGCAAAAGCCCGCATCATCTCTTTCCCACATTCTAGACCTGCTTCAAAAAAAGGATAAACAGATGCTCTGAATTCAGGCATTTGTGAAGGCCATTGGTTTCTGCCCAAAAAAGGATTTTCCTCCGTCAGATCGGGGTGTTCAGATGGTAGATCTAATCCCCAAACGAAGCTCTCTTTCAAATCTACTCTTGTGGCTTTTTCCATCTTAGCTTGGCCGACTGCTAGGAATCCATGGTGGTTATGGTTGATCTTCAGCTGGTTTTTCCAATCTTTCGGCTGTTGAAACAACTGTTTTGTCGCTGCATATGCCTGCTGGATCACCTGAGAAGGAATGCAATGATTGCGGATGTAGAAAAAGCCAATCCCCTCTGCTGCTTGGCGAAGTTGTCGAGCAACCTCCTGTATCGCTTGATGGTTGCCAGAACGCAAGGGGTGTACGTCAATTACCGGGATTTCGTCAATTGTGATCGTTTTAGCTGCTGCGTAGCTCATAGAGACGTAAAGGTTGATTTCAAATTACAGGAGAGTGATCTTGTCGATACAATTGCTGGATTAATTTTCGATGGCTAAACCAGTATCCCTGATCAACGTTTTCCAAATGTGATTTTAGATGTTGATGCAGAGCTGGCAGTGCGTGAAATGGAATGTTGGGGAAAGCGTGATGTTCCGCATGAAAGGGCATGTTCCAAGCGAGCCAGCGTATCGGATGCAGAGTCAATGTTGTCCGAGTATTCCGTAGCAGATCAGCAATCCAAGGACAGCCTCCATGCTCTGAAATCCGGATCAAGCGCATCACAGGTTCTGCAAGAATTCTCGGGAAAAGCCAGTACCAGAACAGTAGAGCACTACCTGAAAGTAGGCTTCCACCCAGCAGCAAGAGATAGAACAGTAGCATCCCTTGTGCTTCGCGCTGAACTTTCTCGCGAAGACGCTCTGGAATGAAAGACTGTTCCAGCTCAGAAAATTGACCTTGTGGATGACGTACTAGATTTTTTAACACTCCCTTGAAGTAGGGGATTGCCGTGAGGTAGTACCAATATCCCCAGAAGGTCCGCGCTTGTGGGATGCTTTCCGGATCTTTTTCAGGATGCTGGGTATAGGTGTGATGAGTTGCATGCTCCAGCTTGAAGTACAGCGGAGGGATCATAATCACCAGTCCTGTAAACCAAGCCACTACCTGATTCAGCCAACGAGTCAAAAACGCACTTTGATGAGTTGCCTCATGGAAGGGAGCGAAAAGGTGAACCAGAACAACGCCATGGAGCACCAATCCAAAAATCAGCCACGGGGTTTCCATCGTTAGTTGAAGAACGTACCCCGTCAGGACAAGCAATCCCAGGTGCACAATTAAAAAAAGCAACCCCTGATTATCCTGTCGCTTCTGGAGTGGTTTGAGAATTTCGAGGCTAATCAACTGGCTTGGACGACGTTGAGAATTCCCAAGGCTCCATTCGTTGATCGGATTAGTTTCCGACATAAATATTGAGAATGAGGCAGAAATTGTAGAGAGATTATTTTGGGTGAGTGTAGTCTGATCGTTTTTCAGAGAACAAGATAAATTCTGAAACTCTACGGAAGGTAGACGGGATCAAATAAGGAAAAATCATCGTGTTTCCTACCGCATAGATGTTTCAAATTTCTGAAGGAGAAAGTGATTCGTCTTATTTCTGGAGACCCTATATCCCTTAAAGATTGAAGAAAAACATCTTGGTCGCTATCATTTTTGTGAAAACTGTTCCGTACTCTAACGCAGCAGAACTGGTACATCGCAGGAAGTCATAGATTTTGGCCTTCGATGACCCAAACCTAGTCACCTCAACGCAAGGAGCGTCATGGCAGAATCGAAACACACACAATCATGGGCAGAACTGGCAATTGATCTATACGACAAGTTGACCGGTCGCAACGCAGAGATCACCTATGAGTTTGAGAATATGGAAGTCTGGGCTCCTAGCGGAGTGGGCAAAGATGCAGAGCATGGACACTGGAAAATCAATGGAACCCTGAAAATCCGTACCCGTGATGTGAAGCAATGAGTCATCTGGAGTTTGAAGGCCGGATCGAAATCGTGGAAAGTGAACAGGATCAGTTGATTCTTGTCGGCGAAGGGTCTGGGATTCATCTCCAGTTCACAAGGTTGGCTACTCTTCGTAAACTTCAGCCTTCCTGGAAGTTCCTGATGCAACACCGTCAGGCAATGGCGCTTAACTTGGACATACTTAGACTACCAATTCGGGTCTCGATTGCTCAGCAAGAAATTGCTTCTCTATCTCCAGAGGAACAACCAAATTGGCTGGCTCGACTGATTGGACTACCTTATGGGAAGATTCGCTGGCAGGGACTGGTCAAATCACTCCTTGGTTGAAGAATACTATCGGTGTGGCCTCAGAGTTTCTTGGGCCAAATATGGTAGGCGAGTAAATTCACCAACTTTAGTCTGGAAGCACCATACGATCTCGATTTTGGAAGGTTTCCATCCAAGCGGGATATTCAACGGGGAGTGCACTGGCAGAGTCCAGAATCTCCAGTTCTGCTGAAGTCAGAGTGAGATCAGCTGCCTGTAAATTATCCTCAAGCTGCTCCATGGTCTTGGCGCCAATGATGACACTTGTGATGCCTGGTTGTTGAAGCAACCAAGCTTGAGCAATGCGAGCTACGCTACAATCATGGGCCTCAGCAATTGGTCGCATCACATCCACTACATTGAACGCATGCTCCCGATCCACGGGTGGAAAATCAAAACTAGTCCGTCGGGCTCCTTCCGGACCATCGCTGTTTCTGTCAAACTTACCACTGAGCAAACCTCCAGCGAGAGGACTCCAGACCATTACCCCAAGTGATTCTTCGCGGCACATGGGTAAAACCTCACGTTCCAGGTCCCGTCCTGCCAAAGTGTAGTAGGCTTGCACTGACTCAAATCGACTCCAGCGATTGGCTCTGGCAATCTCATTGGCTTTAGCAATGCGCCAAGCTGCCTGATTGGAAATTCCAATGTAGCGGACCTTGCCACTTCGCACCAAGTCATCCAAAGCACACAACGTCTCATCAATAGGTGTCAGTGGGTCTAGTCCATGAATTTGGTAGAGATCAATGTGATCCAAGCCGAGCCTTCGTAAGGAAGCGTCTACCTCATGATGAATATGGACCCGTGTCAATCCCATGCCATTGATACCAGATCGCATACGTCCCCGAACCTTGGTGGCAATCACTAGGTCTTCGCGAGAAATGCCGGTATCCCGAATAGCTTGACCCAGTAGCTCTTCACTCCAGCCTTCATGGTAGACATTGGCGGTATCGATGAAATTAACACCAGCCTCAACCGCACGTTTTAGTTGATCGTTAACTTCGTCCTGACCAACACGCCCAATGGCTTCCCAACGACCTCGACCACCCCAAGTCATGGTTCCCAGGCAGATCGTTGAAACATGAAGACCTGTTCGGCCCAAAGGACGATATTCCATTTGATGACTCCTTTCAAAGGATGTTGTGGATGCCTTGCTTCAGCGCTGAGTCAATTTTTGAGATCAAATATTCTGATTAGCGATTGCTCAGCACACAACCACTATACTCCGCAGCACCATTTGGGAGAATAGTGTTGCAGAGTTTGGCCCCGAGCATTAGCGCCCCAGTGAGTTTTGCTCTTTCCAAGTTGGCACCATCAAAGTTTGCCCCTTGAAGATTGGCACCTTGTAAATCAGCTCCACGTAGATCGGCTCCCTGAAAATTTGCATTCTGCAGATCGGCTCCCATCAGCTTGGCACCTTGCAAATAACTCTTCTGAAAGTTCACTCGTTGGAGGAAAGCAATCTGTAAATCCACATCCCATAGGTTTGCGCGCTGCAGGTTGCTATCAACCAGCACGGCACCCTTCAGATTCTCATTTCTCAAATTCAGGTCTGAAAGATCACATTCCAGGCAGCGTTTGGTCTGCATCAACCGATCAAAGTGCGCCTGATTGAAGGCCCAGGCTATCGTACCTAGCCAAAAGCTAAGGAAAACAAGGATTGTCCTTTTCATGAGGTGTCCTGTTGAATGGATAAATTGTTGGATTGCACCGCGTCAGAAATCCACGCTTTTAGTTCTACGGTAAGCGAGCAAAGAACAAACCGATCTCCCCCGGAATGGCAGAGCAATGCTGATTTTAAGATCAGTAATCCTTTCAAGCTTCAGGCATCTGGTAACTGGGAGTAGACTTTGAAAGAGCCTCCTCCTCCTCCGTCATATCTTCGCTGATCCCTTCAAAAAGTGGAGACGAGAGATACCGCTCTCCAGTATCTGCTAGCATGCAGAGAATGACAGATCCAGGCTCTGCTTGCTGAGCAATCTGAATCGCAACGGCAAAAGATGAACCGCCCGAAATACCAGTGAAGATTCCCTCCTGGGCAGCTAGCTTACGAGACCATTCAATGCCTGCTGCCCCAGCAACAGGAATCAATTCATCAAACAGTTTATTATCGATCGATTCTTGTAGTACCAGTGGGATGAAGTCTGGTGTCCAACCTTGGATTGGATGTGGTTCAAAGTGAGGGTGACTCACAGCAGGAGAACCATCTGCTTCACGTTGTTGAACATGCCCACTACCAACAATCTGAGCGTTGGCCGGCTCACTGAGGATGATTTTTGTTTCTGGACGTTCCCGGCGCAGTACCCGAGCAACACCAGTGACCGTTCCACCGGTACCATACCCAGTGACCCAATAGTCCAGGCGCTCTCCAACAAAATCAGCCATGATCTCTTGGGCCGTCGTATTTTCATGGATATCAGCGTTGTCCTTGGTCTCAAACTGGTGAGCCAAGAACCATCCGTTGGCTTCTGCGAGTTCCACTGCTTTCTTGTACATCCCGAAGCCTTTTTGCGCTCTCGGTGTAAGAACAACTTTTGCTCCCAGAAAACGCATCAACTTTCGTCTTTCGATTGAGAAGCTATCCGCCATTGTCACTACCAAGGGATAGCCTTTGGCCGCACACACCATCGCAAGGCCAATCCCAGTATTCCCGCTGGTTGCCTCCACCACAGTCTGTCCTGGCTTCAGCTCACCCCGCTTTTCAGCTTCTTCGATTATACTGATCGCCAAGCGATCCTTAACGGAAGCAGCTGGATTGAAGGCTTCCGCTTTTACATAGAGCCGCACTCCTTCCGGAGCTAGTTTGTTGATTTGAATACAGGGAGTATTGCCGATCGTGTCAACAATCGAATCATAGAGCCGTCCCTGACCGTTAGTACTTCGCTTATTATTAATTGCCATGAAATTTTCCCTCTCAATGAAAGTAATGAAGCTTTATTAAGCCAATTTGGTAACAACAAGACGAACGGGAAGCAAGCACAATTCTTAACACCTCCATGAAAAACCATCTCCTCTGGTGGCAAAAGAAGAACTAGCTGGATTTGGCTGGACTTTCCGCAGGGCCTCTTCATCTTGGATTTTTCTTCCTGCAAGAAATTTTGCTCCTCCTTTTCACACACCGCGCTTTTACAAATCAGTTGAGTTCGAGTTTTAGCTCTTATGAACGCTACTCCAATCATTGAGGAAAGCCGAGTATTGCTGCGCATCGGATTACCCGTTGTCATTTCAGGAGTGCTCAACCTCTCCATGCAGTTTGTTGACACTGTGATGACTGGGCATGCTGGCCCAAATGAACTGGCAGCGGTCGCTTCAGCAAGTGCACTGTTCCATCCGATCTTTTGCCTAGGCATTGGTGTGATGGTAGCCCTGACCCCAATTGTTGCCCAGCTTGAAGGGGCTGATCGTATCCAAAAAATTGGCCCCAGTGTTCGCCAAGGCGTTTGGATCAGCGTGCTGCTGGCTTTGCTGAGTATGCTGTTGCTCCCTTATTTGAGTAATTTGTTAATCTGGATGGACTACGAATCCGAGGTTGTCAGAATTACCGAGGGCTATTTGAAAGCAGTTATCTGGGGATTACCTGCAGCCTACGCCTTTCTGGCTATCCGCCATAGTCTCGATGGCCTTGGTATCACCCGGCCCTGTATGTACCTGACTCTCCTTGGCCTAGGTGTCAATATCATTGGCAACTACACACTGATCTTCGGTAATTTTGGTTTCCCAAAAATGGGAGCTGTGGGGGCTGGATGGACTACGACCATTGCGCACTGGGTCATTCTGATTGGAGCACTGATTTATCTAAAAATTAGTCAACGAACTGGAACTATTCGTTTTCTCAGCCGCTTTGATTGGCCCATCTGGAGCTATTGGCGAGAGATTTTGAGGATCGGCATTCCAAGTGGGCTCAGTTTTGGGGCAGAAACCTTTATGTTTACCGTGGTAGCTCTGATGATGGGCAAGTTTGGTGTAACGGCCCTTGCCGCCCACCAAATTTCTATTAACGTAGCAGGACTGACCTTCATGATCCCCTTGGGAATCTCAGCTGCGATCACTCAGCGTGTAGGAAATGCGGTTGGTCAAAAGAATTGGAAAGAAGTGCGTTTTCGTGGGTGGCTCGGAGTGGGAGTTTGCGTTGTTATCATGGGCCTGACCGCCAGCATCTTCATCCTATTTCCAGAGTCGATCATCGGGCTCTATACCAGTGATAATGCTGTCACTGATTTAGCAATAAACATCCTTTGGATGGCAGCTTTGTTTCAACTCTCTGATGGCTTGCAAGTCTCTTCAATGAGCGCCTTGCGAGGACTGAAAGATACCCGTATTCCCCTGCTGACCAATTTGTTCTCTTATTGGCCTGTGGGGATGGGATTGGCTTATCTCTTTGGATTTGTATGGGAGTGGGGTGTAATCAGTGTCTGGGGTGGTCTGATCGCAGGATTAAGCGTAGCAGCTATCCTTCATAATCTGAGGTTTTACTTGCTCTCCCAAGTACATATTCCAGAGCAACAGTATGCTCGAACATGAGCAAGTCTGCGTCTCTTCACGGACTGCTTGCTTAGCATTCAATCTATGTGAAGTACCCACATAGATTTCAATCTTGTCTAGCCGATCTCAATCCAACCAGAATCTGGATCATTGCCAAAGCAAGAAACACCTGCCTGCGCAAGATGACTGAACTGGCAAAATCTGCCACGGAAAGGATATTGCGCATTTTCTGGCAACTCTACCTCGATTTGCCAAGCATAAGTCTCATTTGCACTGAGTACCTTTTCCTCCAACTCGATTACATTTCTCGACTCAAAAGAAGTGTGGGATGCTCGGACCAAGTCCAGACGCAAATTTACTTCACCTTGGCGGTCATAGATAATATCTGCCTCTAGCACCTCTAATTCTTCTACTCCTTTTGTAATCACATAGACATCCTCGACCTTCAAATCAGCATCACCAACTTTCACGGTGATTTCATCACTCATAACCGAAAAACTCTTCACTTGCATTAGCTGATAGATAAACTTCGGCACCACCACCTGTGAGTGTATTGTTCACCGATTTTAATTTATCCAAGAAACCCATGTTGTCCTCGCAGAAAGCAGATTTGAAAAATTCTCAAACAACCAAAGTAAGTATCCTCTGATAACTGTTCCAAAACTAATCTGCATTTAATGATTTAATCTTAGGATCCATCAATCGGAACCAAACCGGTGGAAGCAATGCTAGAATGACCATCGCCCCATATCCATAGGGAAGTTGAGGTGCATTTTTACGATGATGCAATAGTTGATACGATCTTCGGGCATAAAGATGATGATCCGAATGCCGCTGCAATTGAAAAAGTAGCAAATTCGTCAGTAAAGCTGGTGAGTTCCAGGAATGAGCTTCTGTCACTGGTTCGTATCGACCATTGGGTAATTGTTTGCGCTGCAGTCCGTAGTGCTCAATATAGTTGACGATCTCCAGCAGTACAACCGCAACCAGGCTCTGGCCCAGGAAGCCCAAAGCCCCCCAAGGTCCGTAGTGTGAAGTGATCACAAACAGCATGAACAAAGAGAGTAAAGACCAGCCTAATAGTTCGTTCCGCCAGTGCCAAAAAGGGAGTCCTAGCTTCTGCAGTCTTTCTGATTCAAGTTTCCAGGCGCTTTGGAAATTGTGAATTATAGCGTGGGGAATTTGCTGATAGACACTGACTCCCATTGGGGCCGAGGAGGTATCTAATGGGGTCGCAACATATTGGTGATGTCCTCTTACATGTTCGATTTTGAAACTTCCATTGCAGACACTGGCCAGTAGAATTCCACCACAGGCTTGCTCAAATCTGGATTTTTGGTGCACAAGTTCATGACCGACCGTAATGCCAACGGTGCTCAACACCACCCCCATTGAAAATATCCAACCCAGACTACCTCATAAGCCCAGACTACCATCTGCAAAAACACCCACACCCCAGAAAATCAGAGCCAACTGCAATGATACAACTACGACCAGTAGTGCGCTATACCAGAGATTCTCTCCCAGAGAAAAAATGACGTCTCCTTCAGGATTGTTCAGGTCGTTGCCCATCAAGCGATCTACAAGGGGAACCAGTCCGAAGATGATCACCAAAGGCAGCCAAGCGAAGATTTCCCAGCCGGTGTTTTCCATGCGATACCAGGCACCAATGGGCAGTGCCAATGGTAGAAACCCCAGCAGAAATCCATAGCGTTTCCAGTGCATCCAATTTGGAGAATTCGTCAAGCTAGTCATCCAAACTCGATTGGTTTGGGGAAAAGAGTCTATGTAATTTCCTTTTGACTCCCTTTCCGGTCAAGGGTATGCATCTGTAATCAATTCGGATTATCATGGCAGGAATTCACTGCGGCTTCAATCGCCACCATCGGAAGGGGACGTGCCGAACCAACTCGAAGCTCCCCCTGCCTCTGTCGTCTCGTGCTATTTTTTGCTCACAATCAATATGCACAGTTCTCAACTCGATGGAGAATTCAACCATGCACCTACCGTTTTACTCCAGTGGCAAGGCCTTCCTATCAATCTTAGTAGTTTTGCTGACTAGCGCTACTCTGTATGCCGTGGATTCAAAAGATCTGAAAAAGCTGAAGGAGGGGGAATGCCAAGGCTGTGATCTTAAATTTGCCCAACTCCAAGGACGGGAACTGCTCGGCGTGAATCTGTTTGAAGCCAATCTTCAGAGGGCGAACCTTGTTGGCAGCAAATTAGCGGGTGCTAGACTTCTCTCAGCGAATCTAGTGGATGCAAAACTACGAGAAGCTTCACTGATTCATGCTCAACTAGTCGGTGCAGATTTAGAAGGAGCCGACTTGGATCGGGCAGACCTGTTTGAGGCCAATCTGGAAATTGCTAATCTACAGTGGGCCAACCTTGCTGGAGCCTCGTTAGAAAACGCTAATTTGGGTTTGGCTAATCTCTACAAGGCTAATCTTCAGGGAGCCGACCTGCGTGGTGCAAATCTAACTGGGGCAATGCTTGGTGAAGCAAACCTGAGCAACGCCAATTTGGAGGGTGCTCGCCTAATAGTAGTTAATCTAAGTCGTGCAAATCTAACTGGTGCAAATCTCAAAGGCGTTAAGCTCCATGAAGCAATCCTCAGTGGAGCTGATCTGACCGATGTAGAAATGACTGATGCCCAGATCTGTGGAACACGTATGCCAGCTGGGAATATGGTTCACAAGGATTGCTGACTAGAGAAGACGGCGACCGCTTTTGAAAGTATCAAAAACGATCGGGAGGAAGGGATAGAGCTGAGGTAGGTTGTGCAACTCTAGTGATGTTTCTTGTGCTTGTGGATTTCAATCAGTTTTTCAACCCCATGCTCATGGAATAGCGCTCCCCGAAAATCGACATTGATGATGTAGTGATCGTTTGATGTGTGATGGGAGCGCACCACTAATGCATGAATAGGTGAGCAGGCGACTAACTCCTCTGTATTGGCCTCTGAGGGAATGTAAAAAGTCATACTGATTTTCGCATGAGGACTGCAGTGGCTATTCGCAACCATCTTGCATCCTCCCATGCTGATATCAAGAACCTTCACGACTCCCTCATTCTCGTTGTACAGGAGTGTTGCTGGTAGCACGACCGGATAGCGTTTGTGATGCCTTCGACAGTCGCCTCGGTAGTGCTTGCTATCAACAAATCTTACTTCATGGTTTTGCATCTTTTTTTCCTCGGACTATAGCTGTTTAATGGGGGCTTGTCGTACTGCTTAAATTTGCGATATTTTGGATTTTTCTTCAATTACTGCTGAAAATTGACTCACAATCTCACAATTGTTGGAGTTAAATTATTTTTTTTAACAATCTTGACATGATAGAAAATATTCTTGCCATTGAATCAATAACCGAGTCAAGTAAATTCGCTCTGTTTAAATTGCCACCAAGTTATTTTTGACCTGAATTTCAACGCAGTTCTTACTTCCGTAGAACAGAATTCACTACCGCAAATACGGGGGCAAACAAAACGGTTAGCAATCTAGTTCAAGAGGTGGGATCATCGTGACAACCAGCTCGGAGTCGCGATAAATCTGAGGCAGGAACCAAGGTCTGATAAGCGAAGGCCTCCAACTGTTCAAGAATTTGCTTAGACACCCGCACGCAGTATTGGGGATTTTTTGTCTCGATAGAAACCATGTCCGAGTTAGAACGCGTAATCCTCACATCGACTGTCTCCCCAAATTCCATTGAAACCTGATCAATCTCTACACTAGGTTGAGCGTCCTCATTGATGAATAAGGACTGCTCCTCCCACTGAATTTGTAGTGGATGCTGAATCTGTCGAGCTGTCTGTGCTGTAAATGCTAGAAAGCAGGGCAGACCCGTCATAGACTCTATGACAAGCGAGGAAACTCCTAATCCTTCGGGCAATTGTGCAAAATCCATCAGTGCTAATCCACAGCGCAATGGACAAAGTGGGTGATTGTTACCTTTCCAACGCTGAGTAGCTAGTCTTGGGGCTTGTAGGTCATTCAACAGCATCAAGCTCAACATAAAATCTCCACCGGGCAACCCGAACTTGCTCAACCAAGCAGCAGCCCAGCCAATTTCCTCCGCATCACTCCAGCAATAACCAGCACCCCGAGCAGCCTTGACTAACAGCTGCTGGAGTTCAGACTGAGCAAACCAAAGGTCACTAGAAGTACAAAAACCCTCTGAGACTTGCTGATTTTCAGGAAACATCTGCATGGTTCAATTCATCTGGGTAAGGTTCCCCTTGAAACAAGCTGATTCGGACCCAACGATCAGAACGAGGATCAAAGCGAGTTGCTCCAAAAAAAGCTAGTTTGCTGCGTAAGAGATCGATGGGCAGCATCTCAGCAGAAATGAGATTGTCCTGAATTTCAGCAAAAGGATAATGCGCAGAGAGTTGAACCCGACGGACAATCGAACGAAAATCAGGACGCACCAACAATAGATGGGCCACTGGAATCCTGTCAGACCACTCTTTGAGCAAATCGCAGAGTTCAGCTACCTGGCGACCAATATCCAGAGGCTGTTCACGTTCAGCACCAGATTCACAGTGTCGTTCACCAAGGCGAGGTTCCAGTTTTTCTTCTGACACATACCAAAAGCGGGCGCATTGTTCTGGTTGCTGATAATCCGTCCCTAACGCCCAAGCAAAGTGACTATGCAAATGTTTTCTCAACTCACCAATTGATTGACGGCCATCGACCTTGAAAGTTACTTCTTCATCTATGGCCATCTGATCTCCTAAATCATCAACCAACTCCCCATGTGGCTCCAATAACAGGGCCAGCATTGCTTCCTGTGCTTCTATCGGCAGTTTGCGTTCACCCCATTGCCAGAGTACGTCCCATGGGTAGATTTGCGCTGCGTCCCACTCTTCATGAACAAATGTCTGCAGTTGCCTCAAGCCTTCTCGCAGTTCTTTCAACTTGGCTACCTGCAGTGGGTGTTCGCTCTGCCACTGCACCGCATTTTCCTGTGCTTCCCTGAGCGCTTCACAAAATTGATCAAGTATTTCTGAAGTTAACTTGGGCTGGGAGCGTACCCGAGCAAGCGCCTCTTCACGAGCTGCAAACCAATGATGAATCAGCACCGGATGACGTACTAGGAAGGGAGCCATGCCCAAACCAGTCGAGTTGCCCACTCCCAACAACCTGCGTAATGTAGAATCAAGCCTCGCTGCCTGCAATCCTCCTTGCTCTGCTGCCAGATGCTCGACAAGATCCACAGTGAACGCTCGGGTCAGCCAGACAGAGAGCATCTCAGCTTGAAAAGGAGCCCGCATCTCTGGTCGACCTGCCAAATTACCCCGATCGGCTGCGCCAAACTTACCTGTCCCATAGACCGCCGTGGTACGCATCAGGTAACCCGTCTGCTCCAGACGACTACGCTCAGGCTGACGTCCTCGAGCTAACTCTTTCACCACATACTCAAAGAGTCGCACAGAACGATTAGCCCGACTCAGCGATAGCTCCTTCGCTGAAATGCGTCCTGCTTCTTGAAGAGGAACATTGCGTTCTAACCGCTCGATATCAGCAGTACTGGGAGTACCATCAAATAGAGTGAACGTGGCATCCCAAGCAGTTGCAATCACCCTATCTGAGCGCATCTCTGCTGGAAGATCATGAGCGAAGGCCACCAAGCTGTAACAGCGTTCAGGGCCTTGCATTCGGTAAACGGCGTGACCAACCCCTTGCTGGTTGATCTGCCAGACTGGACGGTCAAAGTTCCAATTTTCTTTCTTTAGGCGTCGCAGTAATTGACGCAGAAAGGAGAGGCGTGTTGGGTGACTACAGCCCATGCGTGTAAGGCACATCACCTGGCTGGGAGAGCGATAAAACCTGGCTGGAACTGTTTGCTCGATTGGCTTCACGTGACGTCCTCCGTTCTTGTAGAGAAGCTCTCCGCAAAAAACCTTGCCCAGTTGTTCCCTAAAATGCCGAAGACTTCTTCCTCAGCAAAACCTACCTCCCGCAAGCCCTCTGCCAAGCTGCCAAAAGCGCGATTATCTGGATACCATTCTGGCATCGGTGGGAACCCGGGGATCTTGGCACTTCCTTCTCCGTAATCCAAGGATTTGGTCCAGCGTCCGTTGCGCATCCATTCCACAATCTCGTCCGGTTGATCCTGACAGAGATCCGAACCTATCCCTATCTGACTCACTCCCATCAACTCAGCGGTCTTGGCCACCATCTCGCAGAAGGATCTTCTAGTACAGTTAGTCCCTTCTTTCAAATGATGTGGATAAAGTGAGAATCCAAGCATCCCACCGGATTCACCGAGAGAACGCAATACCTGATCGGACTTGTTACGCAGTGCTGGATGCCAAAAGGTTGGGTTAGCGTGCGTAATGGCAATTGGTCGACTAGAAAGTTCAATCGCTTCCAGAGTTGAGCGCTCTGCTGAGTGACTCATGTCGATCACCAGACCCACTCGGTTCATTTCCTGGATCACTTCACGTCCCATCCGCGTCAAACCAGGATCTTTCTGCTCATAGCAACCGGTCGCCAGCAGTGACTGGCTATTATAACTAAGCTGCATGAAGCGCAGACCTAAGCGATGAAGAATCTCTACTAGACCGATGTCGTCTTCCATGCAACTGGGATTCTGTGATCCAAAGAAGATCGCTGTTCGATTAGTCTGTTGGGCTTTCTCCAAGTCACTGGTGTCAAATCCCTGGAAAATCAAATCTGGGTAGCGCTCAAACCATCGATTCCACGCTTCCATTACCAGCACGGTTTCCCGAAAATTTTCGTGGTAGGTGATCGTCACGTGGACACCGTCCACCCTGCCTTCGCGGAGTTGATGAAAGATCTTCTCGGACCAGTTGGCGTACTGCAGGGCATCAATGCGAAAGTTCATGCATATCTCTTATCAGCTGCTATCAGAGTGTCTTGTGAACAAAGCGCAGGTGTAACAGGAATTTTTATCAAATGCCACCCCTTCTCCCAATATGTACAGATTCGTTTCAATAGTTTATTGATTGGAATCCATTGACGGTTGTGCACTCCTCAGTCATCATCATGAAAAATAAACCAAACTGATTTGAAAGACTCGCAAGATTCAAAGAGAAGGAGGTGCGCCAATGGTTGTCACCAAAAGTTGGCAATACAGAATTCGCCCAATGATCCTAAGTTGCTTTTGCATCATCAGTGTCAGTCTGGGAGCTTGCCAGAGTAGTTTCCTTCAACAACCCCTAGCTCTGGATCAAGACGATCTCGTGAAGCTGATGGAGAACAAAGACTGCCCAGGCTGTAACTTGGTTGGCGCCGATCTTAGTGGAATGAGTCTCGAAGGCAGTGACCTGAGTTTTTCCAATCTTCAAGGGGCTAGATTGCGTGGAACGGACCTCCGACGAGCACGACTGCGTGGAGCCAAGTTGACCGAGGCAGATTTCAGTGGGGCAGACCTATTGGACGCCAACCTGGAAGAAACAGATTTGGAGGGTGCCAAGCTGACCGGAGCCAATCTGCGTGGTGTAGAACTTTGGAACTCAAACCTGAAAAGCGCCAAGCTTCGAGGTACTTCTCTGGAGGAAGCAAGCTTGCGGGATGCTCGCATGGAAGGAGCCGATCTCAGCGGAGCCGTCTTGTTTGAAGCAAATTTGGAGGAAGCAAATTTGACCGGAGTGAACCTCAACGCAGCGGACCTGCGAGGAGTTAAAATGCGGCGTACCAACTTGACCAACGTCAAGATGGAAGGAACCGATCTGAACTACGCAAAGCTCTGCGGAACGATTTTACCAAATGGTGAGATAACGGTTCGGGATTGCTGAAAATAAAATTGGATGGGATTGGGGGAAATCTTTTTAAAGACTCCCCCCGGGGGTAACACCAAAATCTCTCTTGCCTAGAGAAATCAGCGAGTTGGGCAACTATGGAAGGTCCATGCAATTAGCGTAGTACGTCGTCGTTGCGGGCCAATCACTGAAGACTCCGATCACTCCGACCTGCTGCGCGAGCACGTCTAACACCTTCATCACATCCCCATCATTGTTGATCGCTTCCTTCACCGTTTGATAGTACCAGCCACCACCTCCATTCAACGGTCCGGAACGCTCCATTGTCCAGGTGATCAAATCAATTCCTGCCTGCCGGGCCTGACGTGCATACGCTGAGGGCACAATTTCTTCACCGTCAAGATCAAGCAAAGCGTAAATTGGTGGGGCCAGTATACGTACTCCCTGCTGTGCCAACTCCTGCATATCTTCAAGCGACGAACGAAAGCTGGGACGATAAGTCCGACCATCTAGATAGACCGCCTGCTTGCCAAACTCTGGTTCCTGCTCAATCCAGTAGAGGACATCATCCAGGCTGAAGGACTGAGGGAACACATCACGGGGTGCGACCCCAGCAGCTTTGTATTCCTCAATTAGCTTTTGGGCATAATCCTGCTGGCTGAACTCTCCTCCGTAAGGCATCTCCTCCTTGGCTGACTTCAACTCTGGGGTGAACTTCACACCAAGCTCCTTGAACAGCGTGATACTCTCTGCATGGGTCATCAAGGTACCACGAGTTGCGTAGAGGTCTGTACGCCAGTTGGCGGTTCCTCCCATGTATTCTTCAGGAGTAGTCGCAAATGGGTTGGCTGCATCCATCTTTCCCTGTAGGCGCTTAAATTCAGCCAAGGTTAAATCAGAGGTACGGCACTCTACCTTGGCCTTCTTACCGCTGGCTGGATCTCCCGGTTCGAAAGGTACAGCACACTTGGCCGCCAGATCAGGGTGGGCCAAGATATCAGTGGTCGTATGCAAATCTGCTTGTGAATGCCGACAGACCAACTGGCGATCCCTGGTGAAGGTTACGTCACATTCTACTATACCAGCACCCATCCGTGCCGCTGCCAAATAGGATTCACGCGTGTGCTCGGGAAACTGCAAAGCAGCTCCCCGATGGCCAATGGAGAAAGCTCGCTTGCTAACCGGTTTCCCTGTGCATTGACTCAGTTTCTCTTTCAATGGGCTATCGTCCATATCCTCCACCAAGAAGAAGGGGCGGGGCCCAAGGTGAATCGATTCAACTGCCAGCAACTCGACTGTGCCGAAACAGATCCAACAACACATCATCAACTTTAGTCCTTTTTTCATTGGAAACTCCTCAGTAGACCGGAAAGAGAACGCAATATTCTTGAAAGTCAATCAAGGTAAGCGTAAGTAGCCAAATTCACAAATTTCTGCCGAATCCTGCTGCTCCATTTCTATCAGAGCAATGGTGAACCTTTTTCAGCTATCCATCTTGTTACAAAAATAAGATTACTGAATTATCGCAGGTTTATTCATTTTGTTTGTGTTGACGAACAGCATCTCATCGTGCTCGACAACAAAACCATAGTAGGATATCAAAGGCTTCAATTAGCGAACTTTCCTCAATTGTTTGTTACTACCCGAATGGAGTAGATGAAGTTTTGACATGTCAAAATCAACTCCTGATGAAGCAGTCCATCCAACTAGAGACGAACTATGAGACGCAGAGGAGATCGCAGGCTTACAGATATCATTGTCGCCATTGAAAGAAGAAAAGCCGCAAGGCGTGATTTGGAGATTCAAAGACGAGCGATTGAAGATCGCCGCAAGCTGAAGATGAAGGTAGAGGAAGAAAGAAGACTGGCTGTACGTAGAGCAGAAGACATTGAAAAACTAAAGAAGGATAATCCGGAGTTCAATTTACCATTGGAGAGTTTAGTTTGCCATCCGTTACGATAAGTGTGCCTGAGCTTTTTGGTGGATGTCCACAGGATAGCCGCGGTCATTTGGGTAAATTTATAATGGGTCCCAGAGTTTTTAAAACAACAGGAAATTGTAATTTTTACTCATGCCCTGAAGAAGACTAATCGGACTGGCAAAGAAGAGAGGAGGTCAGCACTCCACGATGTTGACAGCAAGACCACCCCGGGCGGTCTCCTTGTACTTGGAATCCATGTCCCGACCGGTTTGCCACATAGTACGGATGACCTTGTCCAGCGAGACATGATGTTGCCCATCGGTTCTGAGTGCCAGTTGTGCGGCATTGATCGCCTTGTTTGCAGCTATGGCGTTGCGTTCGATGCAGGGAATCTGAACCAGCCCACCGATTGGATCACAGGTCAATCCGAGGTTGTGTTCCATTGCGATCTCTGCGGCATTTTCTACTTGGGCCGGTGTTCCTCCCAAGCATTCAGCCAAGGCACCAGCTGCCATTGAGCAGGCACTGCCGACCTCTCCCTGACACCCCACTGCAGCTCCAGAAATTGAAGCATTCTCCTTGTAGAGCATGCCGATTCCTGCAGCTGTCAACATAAACCGGACTACCTGCTCATCGCTGTAGTAACGGGTGAAGCACATCAAGTAGTGCAGTACTGCCGGGATGATGCCTGCCGCTCCATTTGTCGGTGCCGTCACCACCCGTCCTCCCGCAGCATTTTCCTCATTAACGGCCAACGCGAACAAGTTGACCCAGACCATCAGGTTTGTGGGATCTTCTTCTTGATGCAGCTTGCGATGAAGACTCGGAGCACGCCGGTTCACCTTCAGCCCACCAGGCAGCATACCTTCATTGGCACAGCCTAATCGTACGCACTCCTGCATCACCTCCCAGATTTCCAGCAGACGTAGATATATCTCTTCCTTTGAATGCCAGACCTGTTCATTAGCCAGAACGATTTGACTGATCGAACATTGTTGCTTCCGGCAAATTTCCAGTAATTCGGAAGCTTTCCTGAAGGGAAGGGGTAGCTCCGTTTGGTCCTCCACAACTTCCAACGCGTCTCCTTTTCCTTCGAGGACAAAGCCCCCACCAATTGAATAATAGGTCTTCTCTACCAGCAACTGTCCGTCCGCATCCCAGGCTTGGAAACGCAGACCATTTTCTTGGAGAGGTAGATTCTGCTTCCGATGAAAGATCAGGTCCTGCTTTTTGTGAAAAGAGATCGGATGCTGTTGATTCAAGCGAATTATTTGCTGTTTCTCGATATGCTGGAGTCGATCAGAAATTCCAGCGATCTCCACGGTTTCGGGAAGTTCTCCTTCCAGTCCAAGAAGGACGGCCTTGTCACTACTGTGACCCTTCCCAGTGAGTCCGAGGGAACCGTAGAGATCGACTTGGATTCTGCTGACTTTAGAGAGAGGTAAGTGCTGAAGGAAGAGGCCTGCCGCCTTCATAGGGCCTACGGTGTGGGAACTGGAGGGACCAATTCCAATCTTGAAGAGATCAAAGACGCTGATGGCCATAGAGAGTAAGCCAGAAAAGTGGGGTCTCCGTCATAAAAAAATCACAGAAAACAACGCAACAATCAGGACCAGAATGATGGCAATCAGGATCAGGTTGCGACGGCGAAAGGTTTCATCATCCTCAACTGTCATGATGTCCTTACGGGATTCGCCCTCTTTTGGAATCTCCACTGGAGGGGGAGCCATTGCCGGCATTTCTGCCTGACGTTTTTCTGCTTCCTGAAGGGCCTCCTTCATCCAATCGGGTCCTGTGAACGTCTCTTCTGTCTCAGATTCAGAACTATGGTCATTCTCTCTTCGGGGACCAACTCGGCGCTCTTCTGCTCTGCGATCCTGTTGTTGGCTGCGCCGGTCGGACAATTGTCGTCTATTATTCCCACTACGATTTTCTGGGTCAGAATTTTCCGCAGATTCTAGGGGATTGGGTGAGTCAGACATTCCTTACCTACAGTAGGCGTGATCAAAAATGCTCCCAAATATACTCAGAATGCAATTATTTGTAAATATCATGTGACAAATTTTTGACTGGCTTTGCTTTGACCAAATTTTTCGTCACTTATAGACTTCGAGCAATCCTTTGACGAATCGTCTTTGAAAGAAGATGACTACTAGCAAGGGCGGAAGAAGCGCCAGAATTGCGATGGCAAATCCCTGGTACCCACGTGCCGTCCGAATACCGAGCATCAGGGTAGTGAAGTTTTCACTGGTTGTGATCATCAGGGGCCAAAGGTACTGATTCCAACCCACCACAAACAAAATTAGCGCTAGAGCTGCAATCATCGTCTTGGACAGGGGCAACAGGATATCAATAAAGAAACGCCAGGGGCCAGAACCATCAAGCTTAGCGGCTTCCAACAGCTCATCTGGAATAGACCGATAGAATTGACGGAAAAAGAAAGTCCCCGTAGCTGAAGAGATCATGGGGAGAATCAGGCCACTGTAGGAATCCAACATATTTAGGCGAGCCACAACCTGATAGGATGGAATGATTCGAGCTTCCAAGGGAAAGAGCAAAGTGATGAAAATCATCCAAAAGCAGAAAATACCGAAGGGAAACCGAAAGAAGACGATTGCATAGGCAGCAGTCATGGAGATGACCAGCGAGCCAACCATGAAACCCAGCCCGAGAATAGTGCTATTGAGCAGCATTCCTGGCACAGTTACCTGACGACGAAAGCCAATCTCCTGCCACCACAAGGCAGCATAGTTCTCCAGAAACTGCTCACCAATCCACCACTGGATGCCTTCTTCAGCGAGGGTTCTGGAAGAATGGGTGGATGTTGTGAATACTAACCAAATCGGTAGTACCAGCAGTAGTATTCCCACCAGCAAAATCAGGTGTCGTCCTGGCTGAAGTTGCTTATAGCGACGGTGAATCAGTATTGCTGTAGAGCGAGCGTTGCTCACTCTGTTGTATCCTCTTCGAGGAAGGGCCGCTTTGAGCACCCAGTGAACTTAATACGCCCATCGGGCATCGTGGTATTGCAGATGCGGGCGCCTCCAAGAAAGGCTCCGCGCAAATTGGCATCAGTGAAGTCGGCTCCGTCAAGATCTGAACCCCTTAGGTCAGCCCACTCGAGATTGGTTCCCCGAAGATTAGCCCCAGCGAGATTTGCTCCGCGTAGGTCTGCTTCTGCCAAAATACTCTCAGCCAAGTCAGCTCGCATCAAGTTAGCGCCACCAAGCTGAGCACCCTTCAAATCAACCCCACGAAGGCTGGCATGAGTCAAATCTCCATTGGGACACGCTGTGGATTTAGCGAGTTTTTTCAGGTCTTCTGCATTAGCCATGCTTTCCCTTGGGTTAGTTGGATGAAAGGCAGATTTTCCATCAAGCCATCTATGATTCTAATTAGGCTGACTTGTTCAGGAACTGTGCTCTTCAGGAGGCTCAGGGATAGTCTCCCCATTGAGGATCAGAAAATGTTGCATTTCGGCATTTAGTGAAGCAGACACCGCACAGTATTTTTGGTGACCCAAACGAATGGCTCGCCAGACTCGAGGAGCGTCAATCTCTCCTTCAACATCAAAGGTTACCTGGATTTGGGTGAACTTGGTGGGTAATTCCTCGCAACGTACTCCCTCAGTGCGGATGCGCAGTTTGTTGATCTGGTCGAGATAACGGTTGAGAATCATCGTCACGTCGATTCCGATACATCCAGCAACACCTGCCAGCAGTAACTCCATTGGAGTGAGACCTTCTCCCTGGCCACCGTACTTCTCTGTGGCATCCATTTCCAGTTTGAAGCCAGATGGACAGGATGAGACAAATTTTCTTTGTTGCAGCCAATTAGTATCGACGATCATCTCAATTCTCCAGTGCGTAAAATAATTTTAAACAAAACAATCCAACAATTTTGTAGGATTTTTGCTGCAAGTCTAGTGATCGCTGTAATTACAGAAAGATTTGATTCAATGTCGCTCCTTTTAGAGATCCTTTAGTAAGCACGGATGCAAATTACTCATCGGCGGATTCTCAACATCGCCATCCCAATCGTTCTGGCCAATATCACCGTACCTCTACTGAGCTTGGTAGATACAGGAGTAGTCGGACAGATTGACTCTCCCATCCCAATTGCAGCTGTGGGGATGGGTGGCTTGATTCTGAGTACAACCTACTGGTTTTTTGGTTTTTTGAGAATGGGCACCACGGGCCTTGCTTCCCAAGCCTTTGGCGCCCGAGACAGTGCCGAGGTGACTGCGATTCTGACCAGAGTACTGTTGCTTGGTGGAGTCGGTGGGTTAGTGATCATTGCTTTGCAGAGTCCTCTGTTCTGGCTTGTCTTCCAGGTCTCTCCTGCTACGGAGGTGGTGGAATCCCAGGCGCGATTGTACATGCAGATTCGGGTGCTCAGTGCTCCTGCTGCAGTAGCTCTCTACGGATTGAACGGCTGGTTGATTGCCCAAGAGCGTACCCGCTCAGTATTGTTACTTCAAATCTGGATGAATGGACTCAACATCCTGTTGGATCTTTGGTTTGTGATGGGCCTAGGCTGGGGAGTGCAAGGAGTTGCCTGGGCCAGTTTTCTCGCCGAGATCAGTGGATTACTACTAGGGTTGCTGCTTTGTCGAGACATCTGGCGGGGAAGGGACTGGTGCAATTGGTCGAGAGTGTTTGATCGACACCTAGTGCTGCGCATGGTGAGTGTCAATCGGGATATCCTACTACGCACCTTGATGCTGCAGTGCATTTTTGTTTCTTTCCTGTTTGTTGCGGCTGATTTTGGCGAGGTTGAGTTGGCTGCTACCCATGTGCTGGAGCAGTTCCTGATGGTTACTGCTTTTGCCTTGGACGGGTTCGCCTTTGCTGCCGAGACCTTGGTTGGTCAAGCGATTGGTGCGCGCAGTCGGGTGGGTTTACGTCAGAGTGTTTTGATGTCAAGTTACTGGGCCGTAGGAATCGCATTATTACTGACACTTGTGATTGCCTTGTTTGGGACTTGGACAATCGAGTTGCTCAGCAAGTCTGAGGAAGTAAGGCAAACTGCAGTCAAGTATCTCCCGTTTCTCTTGCTCATGCCGATTTTCGGGGTGGCATCTTGGATGTTAGACGGGATCTTCATTGGTGCCACACAAACCAGAGACATGCGCAATATGATGGCTATCAGCCTAGTAATCTATGGAATCGCTTTAATCTCCTTGGTACCGATCTTCGACTTGTTCGGACTGTGGACAGCCTTGCTGATATCACTGATCGCCCGTGGTGTGACCTTGGGATTGTGCTATCCTAATTTGGAAAAACAAATTTTAGCTGACAACTAAACGATTTTGTTGATTTCAGCGAAGCCCAGGTGATACTGCAAAATGGCTACTCCGGAACTGAATCGGTCGCATCGCATCCAGATTCAAGTTGATCCACGCCAGCCTAGGATTTAAAGTGTTTCCTTCCAGGAAATGGTTTTCTACTTGAGTGGATCTCTCCAAACCGTCAGTTCCCCCCTGTTGATCTGTCTCAGCATTCTTCTGCTGCGTATTTCAGGATGCTTCCTGTTCGACAGGTTCAACCAGTGGCAGAGTTTTGCTAAAGTGCTGGGCCAACGTTGACGATAGAGTGGAAAGGGCTGCCAATCCAATGAGGACTAGCACTCCACTCTCAAAATGCTCATAACCTCCAACGCTGACCACCAACGCCCCCCCGAAGATGCCAAAACCCATTTGGCCCGCACCAACAATTCCTGATGCGCTTCCTCCCAGCTTTCCTGCCGCTGCAATCGCACCCATGGTCGCATTAGCGATTACAAAACCTGATGCGAAACCAAATAAGAAACATGGAATCGCAATCAAAATGGGATGGTACCATCCTATAAAGCTTGGCAGCAGCAATGCGCTGGTTGCTATGATCGAAATCAAGCCACCAATCTGCGACATCCTCTCGATTCCAATACGGTGAACAAAGTTTTTTGTAATCAAATTCCCCAAGGTGTATCCACATGGAATCAACACAAACCAAAAACCCATTTCTGTGTTGTCAACGCCAATTCTCTGGTATTCAAATGGAACAAACCCAATCATCGTGAAAAAAATTCCAACACAAAATGAGGAAGCAAGCATGAACGTTAGGAACATCGGATTTGTCAACAGGATCAAATGATCTTGCACCAGGCTGCCCAATCGAATTTGTGGAATCGGTCGCAGATTGGTTTCTGGTAAAAAGATGAAATTCAATGCCAGCGGGATTAAGCCTGCGAAGAAGATCCCAAACATGATCCCTTTCCAACCGATCAGATCACTGATCAGACCACCAAAGGCAAAACTGAAGATTGGCACAATCACCATGATCCCACTGATTGTTGCGAAGGCTCCGGCCGCTTCCAATCGACCATATGAATCGTTGATGATCGCTCGTATGATCGAGGCAATCGAAGCAGCACCAAGGCCCTGCAGCACGCGGGCAAGTACGAGTACCTCAAAAGACTCTGCCAAAGCAGCTAGCAGCCCCCCAAGGGTAAATCCAACTAGGCCAACCAGCAGTGGGCGACGACGCCCATTACGATCGGAGAGTGGTCCGTAGATCAATTGAGAGACTGCCATCGCAATGAAATAGCCCGAGAGCAGAGACTGCGCAGCAGCTTCATCCACACTGAAGTATTTGGTGATCGAGTTGAGTGCCGGTGAAATGATCGTGATTCCAGCAGTGCCACAACCCATGGTGACAACCAGCAGCCAAGTAGCTACTTTACGGGGAACGAGCGGATTCACTGATGTTGATTTTGTGAACAAGTGGTAGAACTCAAGAAAGAAAAGATAGAAAACTGAAAACTTCAGGGAAGTTGATTCCTGAAATCAAAGAAACCAGCACTGTGCACCCCACCCCAACCGTATTGACGAACTGTTTTATCAAAAACGACGTAGTGTGGAGTCCCTGACCCTGAGTAGATTGGCAGGAAATGGAGGCTGGTTTTCTCCGCTTCAGTGGTGGTACCTGTAAAGAATGCCAGCATCCGCTCTGGGAATTGAGGATGAGGATACATGATGGATGCTGCCAATTCCCCAACATACTCTTTACCCTCCAGGCGCAGTCCGTTTTCCGTGAACTCAAGGGGAGTGTGAGGCAATAGCTTCTTGATCATTAAATTGGATTTTGGATTGCCCAACATCACTAAGTTGAACTCTGATTCGATAGACTCTGTCACTTCAGTATCTGCAATCACTCGCACGGAGCCATTGGCTCTGCGCCAGAATCGAATCGCAATCTGATTTGCTCGGTGCAGCAACATTTCCTGCTGATGCGTTCCTCCCTGCGTTCCGTAGACCAACACAAAGGGTCGGAAGAAAACAGACTTCAATGCAGGATACTTTGTGGCTAATTGCGCTGCTGAATCTGGTTCTGGACCCAATAGCATCGGGGAATCATCCGAGACCGGATAGTGCTGCTGATTCCAAATAATCCGTTGAATCGGCAGATTGAGAGTACCCCAGTCAACCTCTATTGCTGATACATTCTCAGTATTCAACAAAATCTCTTCTCCGATCACTTCCACAGAAATTTTCGTCTGCTGCATTGCTTCTTTTTGTGAAAGAACACGAATCCAATAAAAGGTGTCGTTGATCGAGAGGTCGAAAAGACGAATATTGAATTGCTGAGGATATCGATTACGAACCTGTTGTTTCAGAAAGTCCAGCACTTCCTTGTTATCAACAGCGTCAGATCCTCCCCCTGAAGAACGTGGTTCATCCCACCAATGACCCTGCTCTGGCAGTTCTCGGTAGTTGACCACGAATTCTCTGTCCTTCAGGAACTTCTGGAACATTCTTGGATGCAACGGGGGGACTGTACGGTCCTCCGCTCCTTGAGTAATCACCACGGGCAGATGCTGGAGGTTTTCCAGAAAGTACAAATTGTTGGAATCCTGCATCACGCGATTCCGAACATTCAACAAGTCTGGAGCTGCAAACATCTGGCTTTTCTGCATCGTGAATGGGGAGTAGTGCTGAAAGCCCGTCCACCCAGCCTGGGGTGCCAATGCCGCAAAACGTGAAGGATCGTGCAGGCCAATGTGCCAGACTCCCTGCCCCCCCATGGAACTACCTGCTAAATAAACACGATCTGGGTCGATGGGATATTCTTTCATCACTTCTTCAAAAACTTCTTCAAAGTCGAGGCGTCCCCAGTCCTGCCAATCAAAACCATAGGGCCTGCGGTTTGTGGGAGTGATCACAAACGCCCAATCCTTACTGGAATATTGAGCCGCCAAATGGATTGCTTCCACTCCCGCCCCGTGTAATGAAAAGATCACTGCATATTCTTGCTTTAGATCATAGGGTTCCGGATAACGGATGCCGTAGTATTGAACAGAACCATCTACCCTGGAAAGAAACGTTTGTTTCAGTGGTTCAGTTCGAGACTTGCGATTCAATTTGATTGGAATTCGTGAAAGCTCTTCTTGCTTGCTGTCTCCGAGGGTTAGCTCAACAGTAATGAAAGATTCAGAAAATCCAGATAATTCAATTTTCAAAGGAATCTTAATGACACCCAATGGTGGAATTGGTGGGACATCATAGATTTTCTCTTTCAGAACTGGGCTGGAATCCAGTTCAATTGTGAGGTCTCGCAACCAACGCTTAGTTGTGTTCAAGATGGGTACGGCCAACAAGACTCTCTTTTCCTCCAGATCCAACAGATCGGGTTGGGTTACATCCTCTAGAAAGAGAGCCTTCAGTTCGGTAGGTTCGATCTGAAAGCGAAAAGATCTCTTGTGCCTTCCAGCAAACTTAACAAGGATTCGGTTAATACCCTTATGCAAAGATACGGCTGTCCGCTGATAGTTCGCATTGTAAGGTTCCCCTTGGTATCCTCGGCCGTTGACATAAAATCTACCAACTTGCTGAGAACTCACTAGAGCGACCTGATCTGAATCCGCTTGGATTTCCGTATACGCATAGCCCATATTCAAAAGGCCCACCCCACCCAAGCGGCTGTAAGAAGCATTCCAATCAATCTCCTCATAATTGATTTCAACTCGATCAGAGTCTACAGAGATCTCCTCCCACTTCAGGATTCCTTGATCCGCATACTCCGAATAAAACACTTGAGAATCATGGGGAATAATATTTTCCTCGCCTCCATATTTGAGCAAGTGATCGGTTCCACCATCTCTTGGAGCCGCCATGAAGGGACCCAGTATTTTCCATGAATCAATGAAGAAAGGTTCAGCGGGCCACAATGGATTAGTGGTCAGTAGCCAGAACAAACCAGCAAATAGAAATTTCATGGCACGAAAAAGTAGGGGGAGGATCTGTGCTTTGGAGAGCAAAATTTTTGTTAGGCCGATTTCAGGATGAACAGAAGTTGGAGCGAATGTTCCGTTTTGAAAAGACTAAGTTTTGGATTTGCTAGTCAGAGAAGTTGCAGGAGGAATACTGGGGAGGAAACTGTGCAGGTTATTTCATGGTCGGGGTGACTGGGTTCGAACCAGCGACCTCTTGTTCCCAAAACAAGCGCGCTACCAGACTGCGCTACACCCCGCCGCAAAAACTTACCTTTCTATCGTATCTACAGGGAATGGCAAGAGAAATCTGATCAAATATCTTGGACTGCAATTCCAAATTGGTGGCGGATCATCTGACGAACCAGAAAATCGTTTTCTAAACCTGCAAAGCGAATTTCAGTACGAATCTTATCCCGTATGTAGCGCAGTTCCTGCTCCGTGGTACTCAAGGAGATGTCTTGCTTCAAGTTCACACCCACTAGATTATTGAGTACATTCCTGCGCAAGCGTCGCTTGACGAGCTGAATTTCTTCAGTCTGGTAGACATTAAGGGTAGCTTCAATCTCAGACTGATTGTAACCCATCAGCGAGAGTTTTACCCACTGAGAAAAGATGTTTCCTGGTGTGTTGATATTGTCCTGAGCGATTCCTCCAACAGGTAGCACCGTCGTCAGTACAACTCCGGTTCCCAGAACAAGCAGCGATTTCTTAATCAATTTTCGCAATGACATAGGTGCCCTTTCTCCAAAAAAGACAATTATTTCTAGAATTATTATCGGCAGATTGATTTAGAACTTTAGCTCTTTCTTAAAGCTTCTTTGTTTCTAATCAGCTTTGGAACAATCCTTGTTTTCCAGAAATCCTCTCACTCACTGCTTTTCATGGATAGCGTATGCGACGCTTGTTGTTCAGTTGCTGGTTGCTATTGATTCCTCTAGGGGCATTTGCGCTGCCACTGCAAACTGCGATTCTCAGCCCTAGTGAAGAAGAAGTTGGCACCGCACTGATCTTCATCGACTACGTAGAACTGCTTGATCCCAGCAAAAGGAAAATGGGAAAGATCGCCTACGCAATGCGAGAAGGTTCTTTTGAAATGCTACTGGTAAAAGAGGATGAGGAGAAGTCTATTACTGGCCGAGCCACGAATCGAAGATTGTACAATGAAGCAGGAGAACTGGTTGCCCTTTACGATTGGACTTCGTTTTGGGTCTATGTTTATAGCACGAATGGCAAGCAGCTTGGAAAAGCCAAATGTATAGCCTTCCGTGGGATTTGTGCAGCTGGTGTGGCGGGTTATCTGAGCGGTCTGTTAGGTCCTCCCTCCTTTTAAGCCAAATTTATTCTTCAAAGCGTCTCAGCCAATCTCCCAAACTCTCGCGAATTTCATCAACGCAAAGCCCTTCTTTTACCTCAACGCCAGCGTTTCTCATGATCGAAATACCTGCTCCGTTGACTCTTGGGTGAGGATCTTTGATACCGACCACCACATGACGGATGCCAACCTCAGAGATCGTTTCTGCACAAGCAGGAGTTCGTCCTACGAACGAACAGGGTTCCAACGTGCAGTACAGGGTTAGCTTGCTAAAATCCAACCCCAACTCCTGTGCTTGATGAATCGCATGGGCTTCAGCGTGATGCTGTCCAGGGGGATGAGTCCAGCCTTTGACAAGTAGTTGGTTCTTCTCAACCAAGACGCAGCCTACGTGGGGATTATCTCCTGTCTTGCCTCGAACCGTTTCCCCAAGTTGAATCGCTTGCAGCATCCAGTATTCATCAGGCAGCGGCATATTCCTCACAGTACCAGCGATAAACCTGCTGTAAGCCCTCACGCAGTGTGATCTTGGATTGCCATCCCAGTGATTTGAGTCGACTTACATCCAAAACCTTGCGAGGAGTGCCATCTGGCCGTGTTGGATCAAAACGTAGCTTCCCATGATACCCGACCACCTCACAGATAGTCTCTGCTAATTCTTTGATGGTCTGGTCTTCACCCCAGCCAATGTTCACCAACTCTCCGTCGTCGTAATGTAACATCAAGTGTAAGCATGCCTCTGCCAATTCATCCGAAAGAAGAAACTCTCTTCTTGGAGTCCCCGTACCCCAGACAACTACTTCTGGCAAGGACTTCACTTTGGCTTCATGAATTCTTCGGATCAGTGCAGGCAGTACATGGGAATTTTCCGGATGAAAGTTGTCGTGAACACCATAAAGATTCGTGGGCATCACACTCAGAAACTTGGTTCCATGCTGTCGATTGAAGCTCTGGCAAAGTTCAATGCCAGCGATCTTGGCCAAGGCATAAGCTCGGTTCGTGCTCTCCAGCGGCCCTGTCAAGAAATAATCCTCTTGAATTGGTTGTGGGCAGTCTCTTGGATAGATGCAGGAACTTCCTAGAAACAACAGCTTCTTCACCTGAACTCGCCAGGCATTCTGCAAAACGTGATTCTGAATCTGTAAGTTTTCATACAGGAAATCAGCCGGATAAGTATTATTGGCGTGAATGCCACCGACTCGAGCTGCTGCTAAAAACACATACTCAGGATTCTCCTTTGAGAAAAACTCCTCTACTGCCTCTGCATTCAGAAGGTCCAGTTCTGCTCGTGTTCTCACAATCAAATTACTGTACCCATGGCGGCTCAAAGTTCGCTGAATGGCAGAGCCGACTAATCCTCGATGACCTGCAATATAGATTTTAGATTCTTTATTCATTTTTAGTTTTGTCTAATTTCAGTCATTCACATCTTCAAACGTTCAAAGTTGCAACATCAAAGATATTGCAACAACAGAACAACTTCAAAAAAACAACTACATTTGGATAATCTAAATTATAAAACTAAAAAAAATAACTTTTAACATATTTCTTACTTGAAATTTAGTAATTGCCCGTTATGGTTGATGTTGCCTCGGGGATGACACCGGAGGGAGCGGGTTGGGCAACAGCTGGTTCACTCTGAAGACAGGATGTCCGTCGATGCTAAGAAGCACCCTGAGGTTCTTGACGGGAAGGTTGATCTTCCTTGTCATCCAACTGCAGTCCCATAGCTCGGGCACGTCTTTCCCATAGACGACGAGCTAACACCTGCATGTCCTCATTCTTGTCGTCCTCATCAACGATCTCCAAGCCTAGCAAGGTCTCGACGACATCTTCCATAGTCACAACTCCAACCATTGTTCCCCAGTCGTCATCAACCACCAAAGCGAGTTGTTCCCGTTTGCTGATCATCAGATCAAAAACCTCGGCAATGGTAGCATTGTAACGCGTTACTACCACTTGCCGCCGGAAATCACTGAGCCTAGTTTGAGGTCTGTCTTGCGCCTGGGCCATGATGATATCGTTTTTAAGAACATATCCGGTCACTTGATCAGGGTGCTTCTGATAGATCGGAATCCGTGAGAAAGGATTTTGGGGATGCAGTGTGAAATATTCGTCCACTGTCAGGTTTTCTTCCAAGGAGAATACCACGGTTCGGGGGGTCATGATATCCTCAGCATAGGAGGAGCGGAAACGAAAGAGATTACGAAGAATTCTTGATTCACTTTCTTCGAGTTGGCCTTCCTTGATGCCAAGTTCCGCCATCGAGGCGAACTCTTCTCGGCTGAAACCAGTCAACTCACGATGCTGTTTCATACCGCGTGTGAGAAACTCTGCGAGCCAGACGAAGGGCAGGAGAATCAAAACTAGATATTTGATGAAGTAACCTACTGTCGGGGCCAAGGTCCTCCAGAAAGCAGCGCCCATCGTTTTGGGAATGATTTCTGAGAAGATCAGAATCATCAGGGTCAAAGCTCCCGAGGCAACGCCAAGGTACTCATCACCAAAAAGTTGAGTTGCTTGAACTCCAACTCCAGCGGCTCCTACCGTGTTGGCGACGGTGTTCAGGGTCAGGATGGCGGTGAGCGGCCGATCCACATTTTCCTTCAATTGAAACAACATCCCTCCGGAGCGCTTCCCTTTTTCCTGCAAAAGAGCAACGTAGGCCGGAGTGATGCTAAGTAAGACGGCTTCGGCAATGGAGCAGACAAAAGAGATTCCTATCGCCATTGCTACAAAAACGATTAGAAGGGTCATGTGCGGTTAGCTAGAGTTCGAGAGAACGGTTCCTCAATGAGGGACCATAGGCAGCGCCAATGAACATACTCCCCAAGGCAGACTGGCCAGTGATGAAAAAATAGTTAGCGATTACAAAGACTTCTTGATAGCGTAGTGAGCTTGCGGAGTTAGATACGTGATCGCTGGTGGCGAGGGAATCGATCATGATTCTCGAGTTACGAGAGGAAAGTCCGGGCAGCACAGGGCAGGATGCTGGCTAACGGCCAGGCGGCGTGAGCCGACGGAAAGTGCCACAGAAAATAGACCGCCGATGGCTTCGGCACAGGCAAGGGTGAAACGGGGAGGTAAGAGCTCACCGCGGGGCTGGTGACAGACCTGGCAGGGTAAACCCCATCTGCTGCAAGTCCAAATAGGATCGTAATCAGGCGGCCCGTCTGGCGATCGGGTAGGATGCTCGAGGTTGCTGGTAACAGCAATCCTAGATAAATGATCACGACTCTTAGATGAGAACAGAACCCGGCTTATCTCCGACTCCGCATTCATGACGGTGGCACCTTTTGACGCTGCAAAATGTTACCAAGCAGGCGTTGCAGGTCTTGCCCGATTTCTGAATCGGGTGACTGCGTCATCAAGGGTTTACGCTGTAAGACTGAGCGTCTCACCAAATCGTTGTTCGTCACATATCCTCGAAAATCTACAGATAGTCCAAAGTATTTCAGACAGGCTGTTTCCATCGCATGACCGACCTTGATGTCGTTGTTGGAACGAACCTGATTCAGAATTAGACTAGGACGATATCTCTCTGTTTGTTGTTCCGCAAAATCAGACATCTCCGGTCCTAGTTCCTTCAGGTGAAGCAATAATTCACGCGGAGTGCGGATACCATGCCGATTGTTACGATCCATTGATTCTTCAACCAAATCTCGCAACTCTGGGGTTTCACTATACAATCGGATCTGCCGATAGAATGAACTTTTAATAAACCGGTAGGCATTTTCGATAGAGGTTGGCTCAGGGATCGCTACCAATAACTGAGTGTCTGCGGCAATGAAAAAATCTAGAGTATTGAAGGAAGTTCCAGCTCCCAAATCCATCAGAATGTAGTCCGCTTCAATCTTTTTCAGTTCCCGTAGAAGTCGAATTTTTTGTGCATACTTTGGATTCGCGATATTTAGGCTATCCTGTGCTCCACTTAGCAGGAAAAGATTTGGTACTTGGGTCGGGACCAAGGCTTCTTCCAACTCTTCATAGCGCCTCATCAAGAAGTCGGACACTCCTCGATCCAGATCGGTGACTCCGAGGCAGGTGTGAAGATTTGCCCCTCCTAGGTCCAGATCCATAAGCACCACTCGCTTGCCTTCTTTGGCGAGCAAGACCCCAATATTAGTGGTCAGGAAGCTCTTTCCCACACCTCCTTTGCCACCACCCACAGCCCAAAGTTTCGCTTGTTGTTCCATGCTGTATGTCGTTTTTTGTTTCTCAGTCATCCATGAAGGAGGACATACTGTAGCACAGCGTCGTGAATCTGAAAGGAAGAATTTATGGATGTCAAATGTTTAGAAAGGAACCAAGCGACGGAGTCCGTCATAAACCACAATGGAGGCGGCAGAGGCAAGATTCAAACTGCGCACCTCAGATTCCCACATAGGAATGGTGAAGCTTCTTTCAGGATGTGGTTGCCACAGCCACTTTGGCAAACCAGCTGTTTCCTTGCCGAAAAAGACAAAGTCCCCCGCTTGAATCGGCATCTGGGTGTAAGGAGTCTTCGCATGAGTGGAGAGAAAGTGACACCGTATGAAGTCTAACTGCTTGACCCAGTCTTCCCAATCCAGGATATGCTCCCAACTGACCCAATCCCAATAGTCCAACCCAGCCCGCTTCAAGGTGCGATCAGAAAGTTCAAAACCAAGTTCACCAGCCAAAATGAGGTGACACTTCGTCGCCGCACACAATCTCGCAATATTCCCAGTATTTGGCGGAATCTGTGGTTCTACCAACACCACCTGCAATAGTGGATTGTTGTGTATTCTCACAGTTACACAGCCGCTCTTTGAAGACCCAACTGTACCAATTGGTGCAGTAATTCTGAATAAGACAAGCCCGATGCTTCCCAGAGTTTTGGGTACATACTAATGCTGGTGAATCCAGGCAGTGTATTAATTTCGTTAATGTAAATTTGATTGTCTTTAGTTAGGAAGAAATCTACTCGTGCCATCCCCAGACCTTCGACAACCCGAAAAGATTCCACCGCCAGATCACGAATCCGGCTCGCAACACTAGCTTCGATCTCAGCAGGGATTTTCAGGATCGCCCCATTCGGATCGACGTACTTCGCATCGTAAGAGTAGAATTCATGATTGGGGATGATTTCACCCAGAATCTCAGCCACTTCAGGAGCATCATTTCCAAGGACAGCAGCTTCAATTTCCCGACCGATGATTGCCTGTTCCAGCAAAATCTTGTGGTCCAGAGAGAAGGCCTCTTTCAACGCTTGTGGGTATTCATCCTCTTTGCGAATCTTGGCAACTCCCAAAGAAGACCCTTCACGGGTTGGTTTCACAAAGAATGGTGATCCTAATCTGGCGACCACTTCAGAATAGAGAAGGGTTTCGTTCCTACGTAACGTGATAAAAGGAGTGACCGGAAGGCCTGCCTGAACGAGCAGTCGCTTCGTAACATCCTTATCCATACTGATTGCAGATCCCCAGACATCACAGCCGACAAAGGGAACTCGAAGCAGTCGCAGCATCCCTTGCAAAGAGCCGTCTTCCCCAAAATTCCCATGGGTGATTGGGAAGAAAACATCTGCCTGCCACTGTAACTTGCCTTGTTCATTTTGTAGCCGACCCAACTGTCTTGGGAGAAGAGTCTCCGCTGCAGGATCCAAATGGATCTCACGGATATCCTGAGTTTGGCAGAGTAGGTCCCCTTCAGGCCTCCAGCACCAACTCCCATCTTTGCGGATACCGATTAGCTGAACCTCGTAGTTGTCTCTTGGAAGGGCTCTGGCGATATTGAAAGCTGAGATCAAAGATACCTGATGCTCCCCACTCAAGCCACCACAGAGGATCGCAACTCGAGTCTTCATTCACCATTCTCCAGCCAGATCGGCACTGGCAAATCCTTGCTTCGCAGAAACTCGGGATTGAAGAGCTTCGATTTGTAGCGGACGCCTGAGTCACAAAGCACAGTGACAATGGTTTTACCTGGTCCAAGTTGCTTAGCCAAACGGATTGCACCGGCAACATTCAGAGCTGCTGAGCCTCCCAAGCAAAGTGCTTCATCTCTCAATAGTTCAAAGCAGATAGGCAACATTTCATCATCTGTGACCCGAAATGCAGCGTCTACCTTGAGTCCTTCCAGATTAGCGGTGATCCTGCCCTGGCCAATTCCCTCAGTAATTGAGCTCCCAACAGATTGTAATTCACCTGTGGTGTAGTAGGAATAGAGAGCAGCCCCCATTGGATCAACCAACCCTATCACGATATCAGGATTTCGCTCCCGCAGAGCCATGGCTGTTCCTGCCAAGGTTCCTCCAGTCCCAACCGAGCAGATAAAGGCATCTACAGTCCCATCGGTCTGCTCCCAGATTTCTGGTCCTGTTGTTTCATAGTGCCCCGTTCGATTTGCTGTGTTGTCAAATTGATTGGCCCAAATAGCACCATTGGATTCAGTTGCGGCCGTTTCTTCGGCAATTCTTCGTGACTGATGAATATAGTTGTTTGGATCTTTATAGGGCACTGCTGGAACTTCTTTAACCACAGCACCACAAAGTCGTAGCATGTCTTTTTTTTCTTCGCTCTGAGTCTCAGGAATAACGATCAGGGTACGGTAGCCTCGGGCGTTTCCAACCAGGGCGAGTCCAATTCCAGTATTCCCGGCGGTTCCTTCGACAATCAAGCCACCTGGTTGAAGCAATCCTTTCTTCTCTGCATCCAAAATAATTGCCCGGGCAGCTCGGTCTTTTACAGATCCTCCCGGATTTAGAAACTCTGCTTTTCCCAGGATTGTACACCCAGTCAATTCTGAAGCCTTCCGCAGGCGAATCAGCGGTGTGTTGCCAATGCTGTCAACGAAATCCTGTCGAATTTCCATTCTGTCCTTAATCTATGCCTGATTCCCGGCATGAGGCAGGTTCAAAGTTCAGCGAGTTGCCCCTGTTGAAGCACGACTTGCCGTTGGCAACGCTCGGCTAGATCCCTATTGTGAGTCACCATTAAGAGAGTCATTTGCGTATCACGTACCAAATCGAAAAGTAGATTCGCAATCTGCTCACCAGTTTCTACATCCAAATTTCCTGTAGGCTCATCAGCTAACAAAATTGCGGGTTCCACGACCACAGCACGTGCGATTGCAACCCGTTGGCATTCTCCACCACTCAACTGGTATGGGAAGTGGTCATGACGATGTTCAAGTCGCACTTGTTCCAAAGCTTTACGAGAGCGTTCGGCATGTCCAGCCCTTTGAAAAATCTCTAATGGTAAACTGACGTTCTCCAAAGCTGTCAGATGCGACATCAAATGAAATTGCTGGAAAATGATCCCGATATTCTCCGCACGGAATCGCGTCAGTTCTTCCTCACTCATTTTGGCCAGATCGGTTCCACGAATCCTCAGAGCACCACTGGTGGGTTGATCAAGACCTGCGAGCAAAGAAAGCAGAGTCGATTTTCCACTGCCTGACTGCCCTAGCACTGCAACTGTTTCCCCCTGATTGACTTGTAACTGTAAGTTGCGCAGGACCTCAACGTTTTCGTTCCCGCTTGGATGAGGAAAGGACTTTCCAACATTTTCCAACTCTAGAATCATTAATAAAACTCTGTACTTGGGGTGTTTTTAAGATCTCAACTGGGCATCACAGGTCTGTTCGAGTCGGCGTACAATTTTCTGTCGGATCTTCTGGACATCCTTGTCCTGCAGAGTGCGGTCATTTGCCTGAAAGGTCAGAGCAAAAGCCAAACTCTTTTTGTCAGCAGCCACTTGTTCACCTGTATACACATCGAACAAGGTAACCTGTTTCAACAAAGGACGACCTGCCTGTTCCATCTCACCAAGGACCTGGGCTACCGGAAGATCTTGATTTACAACAACTGCCAAGTCTTCGTAGATTGGAGTGAAGCTCGAAATTTCCTGCATCTGGTGGGCTTGCTGCCATTGGTTCAGTAGCAGATCCAGGTCCAGTTCTGTGATACAAAACGGTTGTTCTGGGAGAGAAAATTCACTACGAATTTTCGGGTGGAGTTCTCCAATGTAGCCCAGCATCTGTCCACCGAGATAAAGACTAGCGCAGCGGCCTGGATGATATGGTAAAACATCGGCTCGCTCCCAGCGAATCTCAGATTGCAAATGCAAGCCTTCCAACAAAATCTCCAAACGACCCTTGAGGTCATAAAAGTCATAATCAGTTGTTGCTTGGTCAGATTGCCAAGCATCGGCTTGGCGAGGACCTGTTAGCAATGTAGCAAGCCGACGAGGCTCAGCTGGGAGGGCCTCTCCCTCTTGAGGTAAGAACACACCACCCACTTCAAAAATCTGAATCCGAGAGAGCAGCCGAATGTTTTCACGTGCTGTCTGAAGCAAGCCCACCAGTAGAGTCTGGCGAAGATGACTACGCTCCTGAGAGAGAGGATTCAGTAAGCCAATCTGTGTGCTCTCACCCGCATCCGTCTGTAAGCGCAGCGTGACTTCATCGAGAGGACTGTTAAGCGAGTAGGTAATCACCTCGTCAAGTCCCGCTCCCACTAGCAGATCACGGACTTTCTCTACACCGTTCAACTTAAAATTTTCTCGTTGCGGTGGCAATTCATCGGATAATCTTGTAGGAGGAAGGCGGTTATAACCATGGATACGTACAAGTTCTTCCACTAGATCTGCTGGAATCCGCACATCCTGACGATGAGCGGGCACCTGAACCTGATAGATTTCTTGCTTGATAGCAACTTCGAACTCCAGCGCCTCAAGAATCCGTACAACCTCAGCCTCTGGCAGCTGGATTCCCAAGATACGCTCAATATAGTCCGAGTGCAGTTCAATGCTAACTGGTTCAGGTCTTTTTGGGTAAAGATCTCCAACGACAGGCTCTAGCGTTCCACCAGCCAATTCAGCAATCAGCCGTGCTGCACGCCAGCCTGCTAGCAGGGGCAATTCAGGGTCTAGGCGTTTGCCAAACCGCTCTGCCGCTTCTGTTTTGAGCTTCAGTAGTTGGGAGGTGCGGCGATTGTTCAGAAACTCAAAATGAGCCGCTTCCAACAGAATATCTGTTGTCGCTTCCGACACTTCGGTATTGCCCCCACCCATTACACCTGCGATGGCAATCGCTCCCTGCTCATCGGTAATCAACAACATTTCTGGGTCAAGCTTTCGCTCAACCTCATCGAGAGTTACTAACACTTCCCCCGGTTGGGCACGACGAACACAGATAGTTGGAGTGCCGCTACTACGTTGGACTAGTGCTTCATAATCAAAGGCATGGAGGGGTTGACCTAGCTCCAACATCACATAGTTGGTAATGTCAACAATATTATTGATGGGGCGCATTCCGCTCTGTCTCAAGCGCTGCTGCATCCAAAATGGAGAAGGCCCAATCTTGACGTCCTTGATCCGAAATGCAGTGTAGCGTGCACAAAGATCTGGGTCATTGATCTGCAAATTTACATAGCCCGATTCTTCCACAATATTCTTGGCTTCTGGCAGATCGTGAATGAACTCATTCTTAAGAGGTAACCCATAAATCGCAGCAGCCTCGCGGGCAATGCCATGGACACAGAGAAGATGACTAAAACCTCCCTTGATATCGAAGTGCAGAACTGTCTCTCCAAGATATTCACTCAAAGGAGAACCAACAGGTGCAGGTGCATCCTCTGGAAGGATCAAGACTCCCTCATGTTCTTCACTCAGACCAAGTTCCTTTTCAGAACAAGCCATTCCTTCAGAAGGAATCCCTCGAATCTTCGAAGGTTTTAGCTTCTTAAGCTTGTATTCTTCGCTGTAGGCGTCAATTACCTGCGCTCCAACCAAAGCTAGGGGGATCTTTGGACAGGGGGTTGGAACATTCCCAATCATTGCAAAAATATTAGGAGCACCGGTCACCACTACCAGGGACTGATCTGTTCCGTAATTGACCGTTGCTAGGCAGAGAGAGTCCGCATCAGGATGTGGTTCGACTTGCTGAATTTCTGCAACGACGAGAGTTTCAGGATTCCAGAATTCCCCAATCACGTCTGCCCCGTCAACCTCCAGGCCTGCAATCGTCAGGGTTTCCGTCAATTGATCAGGAGTTGCGGTGTAATCAACAAAATCACGTAGCCAGCGAAGCGGAATCTTGAGCGCCATATTCTCTTGGTAGTCAGGTTGAGTGAATGAATTGCGAGACTAGACTTCTTTCAATTGGATTGCAGTTCATGATACAGGTTCCGAAATTCCAGTGTCATCTTGTGCTGTGGATCCATAAAAACCAGTGGCTTGCAGTGCTGATGGGACTCACGAATCTTGATGGAAGATGAAAGTTTTGTCTCAAGAACTGGTAATTCTTCAGCTAGCATTTCCTCCAGTAATTGGCGTGGTAATCGGGCTCGTGGCTGAAACTGGTTAGCCACAATCCCGTCCACCTCTAATTGCGGATTGTGATCGGAGATGATTTCACGGACTTGTTGCAACAGGGTATACAGTGCCTGACGCGAGAAAGCGTCACAATCGAAAGGAATCAAACAACGCTCTGATGCAATCAAAGCGGATCTAGTGTAGCCCAGAAGGTAGTGTGTGGAGTTGCCTTGTGGATCCAGATCCTCAAGCAAAACTCGCTTTCCTTCCTGGGTGGCAATTGCTGCAAGATTGCAGACAATAGTGGACTTACCAACCCCTCCCTTCCAATTATAAACAACTCGACGCATCGATGAACTTAGCGGTAGTATTCACGAACATCCAGTGGCTGGGAATCCGGCAGGGGGAGGCGAGATTGCAGAACACGTTGAACGAGCTGAGCGCCCTGCTGTAGTAATCGCTCTAGTGGCTTACGATCTGCGACAGTACGGATCTCGATCACATCAAAGCCCGCTCCCATCTTGCCGTGTAGATAGTCGTCACTCGTCATCAGCTCATCCACTAATTTCAGCTTCAAGGCTTTGGAGGCCAACCAATATTCGCCTGTTGCTACTTGCTCAATATCCAAACCCTCTCGATATTGTGTAATATGGTCCTTGAAAGCTTGGTGAATCGCAGACAGATCCGCTTGGAATTTCTCTCGTGCTTCCTCTGTCACTTCAGCGAAGGGGGTCACGGTACGCTTGTACTCGCCTGCTGTGAAGAGGTAGTAGTCAATTTCATTACGCTGAAGAACACGATGAAAATTCGGCACACTCGCTACAACACCGATTGAACCAAGAAAAGCGAAAGGAGCTGCAATGATTTTTTGAGCTGCGGCTGCCATCATATAGCCACCACTAGCTGCAACAGTGTCTACGCAAACTGTGCAATTCAAGCCAGCTTGGCGCAATCGTAATAATTGCGAACTGGCATAACCATATTGAGCAACCGCTCCACCAGGGCTGGTCAGTCGGACTACAATTTCATCAGAAGGAAGGGCAATCTGCAGCAGAAAGGATATTTCTTCGCGTAGTTGCTCAACGGCGCTGGCCATTATGTTGCCGGTGAAGGAAAGGACATAAACACGATTGGAGTGTTTTCCGATCACCTCTTCCGTACTCAGTCCGCTGTCCAGTTGCTCCTTGATTTTTTCCAGTGTGGTTTGGGAATCTGACTTTGCCTCTTGTTCCTCACTCTTCCCTTCTTTCTTCTGTGCCTTACGAAGTAATTTAAGCGCTGCCTTGGGTAAAAATGGATGCTTTTGAAGTTCTCGTTGAAGAGAATCTAGGTCAGAGTCGAAGCGGTCGTTCAGATAACGAAAACTGAGGTGGGTTTTTGGTCGATTGCCTGGAGTCCTTTTTCGACGCCGGAAAGCACGCCATAGCATTAGTATCCCTGCAATCAAAAAAAGCAGCAGACTGACGTAATAGAATGTGAAATAGTTGACGACGAAGTCCAGCAGAGGGGAGGCGTTTTCGGATTCCATTTGGAAGAGAAAGCAGGTTAGACGGAAGTCAGGAGACAGAAGTCTTTGACTGTGAAAAATATCTTAGAATGAACGGATTGCCCCAAAACAACAAGCATTTTCCCCGCAATTTAGGGAACGCAACATGATTACATTTGCCCTTCAGGCACAGGACGGCAAAGGACGAGCCGGAAAGATAGAAACCTCTAGAGGTACGATCCATACCCCGATCTTTATGCCTGTGGGAACACTTGGTACCGTTAAGGCCATGACCCCTGAAGAATTGAAGGATATTGGAGCAGAGATCATCCTTGGAAATACCTATCATTTACACTTACGGCCCAGTGACTCTTTGATTGCCAAGCTTGGCGGCCTGCATCGCTTCATGAACTGGGATCGACCAATTCTGACAGACAGTGGAGGCTTTCAGGTTTTCTCCCTTGCCAAACTACACAAGCGGAGTGAGGAAGGGGTTCGTTTCCAAAGTCATTTGGACGGAAGCTCTTTCTGGTTGACCCCAGAGATTTCGATGAGCATTCAAGAAAATCTTGGCTCTGACATCATGATGGTGTTTGACGAATGCCCCGAACTGCCAGCTAGTCGTGAAAAATTGCAGGAATCTTTGGAACTTACATCTCGCTGGGCGAGGCGCTGCAAAGAGGCGCGGAAAACCGACCAGGCACTCTTTGGTATTGTTCAGGGAGGTGGCGAACTGGATCTTCGTCGTCAAAGCCTGGAACAGATGACTGAAATTGGCTTTGACGGTTATGCCCTGGGTGGTCTGAGTGTCGGAGAATCCAAAGAAGAAATGTACTACGTTATAGACCACGTTGCTCATGAGATGCCTGCAGCAACTCCACGTTACCTGATGGGGGTTGGAGAGCCAGAAGATCTCTTGGCTGGAATCGAGTCTGGGATCGACATGTTTGACTGCGTGATGCCGACCCGAAATGCCAGAAACGGCAATCTCTTTACATCCGAGGGCAAGGTCACCATCAAGCAAGCGAGGTATCGTGAGGATGAACGCCCACTGGATCCAAATTGTAACTGCAACACCTGCCAGTATTACAGTCGAGCCTACCTGCGTCATCTTTACCAGTGTAATGAGATTCTCGCCATGCGCTTGAACACACTGCACAATCTACACTTCTATCTGCAATTGATGCGTGATTCTCGAGATGCCATTTTAGCGGGCAACTTCTCAGCTTTTCGTCAAACCCGGCTACAACAATGGCGATCCGCCCAGCAACAAGAAGCTCAAGATGAAGCATGAGATGGGCTGGCTTCCTTGGTTGTCTACTTCTGATTGCCAGCTATGGATTTCAGGGTTCTTTCCAGATTGAACTACAGGTTCCTTTGCGCTTTGATTCTGAAGAAAAATCTGAAAAGGTTCTGCGAATTGCCACCTTCAATGTTGCTTTAAGTGCTCGGCAACCCAACGGTTTGAAGCAACGGTTACGCTCCACCTCAGATCTCCAACTACAAAATATTGCAGCGATTCTGCAGAAAATTCGCCCGAGTATTGTATTGCTCAACGAGTTTGACTTTGATGAATCTGGTGAATCCGTCGGCTTGTTGCAAAGCAACTATCTTCAGCGTTCGCAACATGAATTGAAGCCGATTTCCTATCCCCATGTCTATGCCGCTCCTTCCAACACAGGGATACAAAGTGGTTTTGACTTGGATCGTGATGGGAAGCTAAATAGCCCAGGGGATGCGTTGGGATTTGGGAACTTTCCCGGCCAGTACGCTTTTGTGCTTCTCTCCCAATACAAGCTGGATAGAGAGAAAATTCGGACTTTCCAAAAATTTCTCTGGCGAGATCTTCCTGGCGCTTTGTTGCCAGATCACCCCGACCGGCTGGGACAAGGGGATTGGTATTCAAAAGATGAGTTAGACATTCTGCGCCTCTCCTCCAAGAACCATGTGGATGTCCCTGTGTCGATTCATGGGCATCGATTGCATCTACTACTGTCGCACCCAACACCACCAGTTTTTGATGGGCCAGAAAATCGTAATGGTCGGCGAAATCATGACGAGATTCGTCTCTGGAGTGACTACCTAAGTGGCGGGAAGCACACGAATTATTTGATTGATGATGCAGGTAAATCTGGTGGCCTGCATTCTGAAGATCTGTTTGTTGTTCTAGGAGATCTCAACGCAGATCCTGTCGATGGTGACAGTTACAATCAAGCGATTCTCCAATTATTGGAGCATGAGCGTATTCATCCTGCCGTCTGGCTCGATGATCGTGTCCCACGCAGTGAAGGTGGAAAATTCCAGAAACCCCGAAATCCTCCACACAGGGGAGATCCTGCTGAAGACACTGCTACTTGGGGGTTACGAGTCGATTACGTGCTCCCGGCTCGGGAACTGGAAATTCTACGTAGCGGAGTTTTCTGGTCCAACCCCGATGAAACAGAGGCAACTTGGCTCAAACCAAGTTCTGATCATCGTCTCGTCTGGGTCGACTTGAAGTTGCCCTGAGTTTCGATTTCCATCAACATAGAAATTTATAATCCCAGATCTACATCGACAAGATGCTGGAGTTCTTCATAAAATCAGTGTATCTCCTCCGACTTTGTATCAAAAATCCTGACACCTCGTACCCTCTTAGAAAGCATGGAGATTCAGAACAACCAACTTCACCTCGGTGGACTGAGTGCGGAAGCCCTTCGTATCAACTTTGGCTCTCCTCTCTATGTCTATGAAGAGGACTCTCTTCGGAGTCAGTGCCGCCGTCTGCTGAGCTGCTTTGAGGAATTACATCAACAGCAAAGACTGCAGTTGCACTTCGCAATGAAGGCCAACTCCAACCCATCAATCCTCAAGGTTTTGCGAGAAGAAGGCGCTTGGATTGATGCCGTCTCTCCTTATGAAGT
>JACLAD010013510.1_pt1 | contig 64721 bp, 50 predicted proteins | sample 8027901 | NCBI WGS metagenome assembly JACLAD01 (sample SAMN15725071, study PRJNA655200) | protist metagenome | isolation source: fluorescence activated cell sorting (FACS) single amplified genomes of... | place: Spain: Blaines Bay Microbial Observatory, Mediterranean Sea | collected 2016-07-05 | reverse complement strand
AGAAATCAGTCTCTGTGAAACCATAGAAAGTGCCTTGTCGTGTTTTTTATTTTTAATAAGAAGAACTTCTTATACTGCTTTGTTACAGTCGTTATGGCAAAAGTTTTTGTAGTAGGCGCGTGCCTGAATAAGCCATTGTCATAGTACTTGAACGATTTCATTGTGCATAAAGCGCCTTCCCCTCTACAATGAAAGGCACTAAGTTGTTACAGCGCCGATATTCATAGCTAACACTGTGTAAACCAACGCCCTATTGTTTAAAGAGACTATTATGAGACTTCTACTTTCTGTTGCGCTCGCTACCATTCTTGCTGGCTGCGCCACCCTTTCTCAACTATCGGTTTATACCGTATCCAATGCTGAACTAGAGCAAGTGCTTGATAGCCAGATAAGTACATTACAAAAAAAGACATCACTTGCCGGTATACCTTTGTTTTTAGATGTTGAGGATATGACCGCAACCATAGGCCCAGATGGCAGAGACGTGGTGCAGTTAGGCGCTATTGCTACAGCCCGGGTGAGCGCGTTTGGTTTGAACTATCCGGCTAAAGTCAGCCTGTCTTTAGAAGGCACGCCTTATTACGATAGCGAAGAAAAGGCGATTTTTGTGCGCTCGCTATCGCTGCTTGACAGCACCATTGATGCGGGCGGCTTTAAAGGTAACCTAGCCCCGGTGAGCGGCGAGTTTATGCAGCTTATTAATGGGTACTTGTCGACTAACCCAGTTTACCGATTAGATTCTACCAATAAAGCCGTTAGCTTACTGTCAGCGGTGCCATTGCAGTTGAGCGTAGAGAACGGTCAGCTTGCGTTAAGACCCAAGCAGTAAGCGTTGAGCCTTAACCTACAACAAAGGTTCAGAACGATAATGTTTCGTTCAAATGAGGTATTGTTGCTTCCCATCCCTTTTCTTTAATGGCGCTACACAAGGTTTGTTTAGCGCCCTCTTCACCATGCACCAAGTATATCTTCGGTGTTTTTTCGAAATGCGATAGCCAATTGATAAGCTGAGATTGACTGGCATGGGCAGAAAACCCACCTAAGGTATGGATTTGCGCGCGAATAGCAATATCCTCTCCGGCCATTTTGATACGCGTTGCGCCATCTACCATTTTTCGCCCCGGCGTGCCCATGGCCTGAAAGCCAACAAAAATCACATGAGATTGCTTGCGCCACAGGTTTTGTTTTAAGTGGTGGCGAATACGCCCGCCGTTACACATACCGCTGCCGGCGATAATTATTGCGCCACTCACCACTTTATTAAGCGCAATCGATTCTTCTGTAGAGGTGGTATAACTCAAAATAGGCAACAAGGAGTGTAAGCTTTGGTTGTGGCTGTGTGCTCGCTCGGCACTTTCTTCAATAGCGTCGAAGTCCTCTTCGTTATACACATCTTGATAGCGATGGTAAATCTCCGTAACTGCAATGGCCATAGGGCTGTCTAAATACACTTTTTGATGGGTAAGTTTGCCCTGCTGATACAGCTCGCCCAGGCGAAAAATTATCTCTTGGGTACGCCCTACTGCAAATGATGGAATAAGAATGTTGCCGCCATTCTCACTGGCTTCAAGAATAACCTGTTCAAACTCATCGAGCGTCTCTTCCATTGAACGGTGATTGCGGTCACCATAGGTAGATTCAAGAAGTACCACATCGGCTTCAGTAACGATATCTGGGTCGCGAAGTAATGCAGCCTGTGAATTTCCAAGGTCACCAGAAAAGACCAACTTTTTACTCTGCCCATTTTCAGTGATAAATATTTCCACTATCGCTGAACCCAGAATATGCCCCGCATCGGCAAAATTTATTTCAACGTCTTGCGTGATTTTACGTTTGGTATGATAGCGAGTCGATTTACACTGCTTCATAACGCCGTCCACTTCTTCTTGCCGGTACAAAGGTTCGATGAGCGGTTTACCCGAGCGCTGGCGGCGTTTATTTTCCCATTCCGCGTCGCGCTCTTGTAAAGAAGCCGCATCCTTTAACAGCACTTCTATTAGCTCAACGGTCGGCCGTGTCATGTAAATAGGCCCGCAATACCCTTCTCGTAACAAAATAGGTAAACGGCCAGAATGATCTAGGTGTGCATGGGATAGAATAACAGCGTCAATTTGACTCACATCGATAGGTAGAGGCTCGTGATTTTTAGCTTCTTCATCTCGCCTACCTTGGTACAGACCGCAATCTAAAAGCAAAGTACTATGCTCAGTTTTTAGTAGGTGCATAGATCCTGTCACCCCCTCCACCGCGCCTAAAAAAGTTAGTGTTGCCATACCCGTTTCCTATAGACGCTTAGCGTCATGTTCGTCGGTTCGCGTTCGATATGATTAGCGTCGCTACATTATCCCTTGCTTACCCGTTGTGTATTTTGCAGTGTTAATTATTCGGCGCTTCCAGTTTCTAACGTAATTCGGCTTTGCGCGCCTTCATAAACGTATAGATAAGAGTACAATGCATAAATGCTGGTTTCCTTGTTCTTGGTCAATAAGCAATGGGAATAATCACGGCACGCAAAGCAACGTAAATGAAAGGTGATGTGAGTGACAGAACGTATTAAGACAATAGATGAGTTCGCAAAGCACGTAGACTATTCGCTGCTAGAAAGCTTAAATTGCGACCCTCAAGCAACCCAAGATGGTAACGACCACAACCCTCGTCAAGTTTTCTCCGGTCACTATGTGCCGGTTACTCCGACCCCATTAACGTCGACTAAATACATCGCTCACAGCGAGACCCTGTTTGCCGAATTAGGGTTAGACGACAGTTTGGCAACATCTAAAGCGTTCACGCAGCTCTTTTCAGGGGATATGTCAGCAGTACCTGCACCTATGAAACCATTCGGCTGGGCAACCGGCTACGCACTTTCAATTTACGGTACTGAGTACACGCAGCAGTGCCCGTTTGGGACGGGTAACGGCTACGGTGACGGCCGAGCAATCTCTATCGTGGAAGGGGTCTTCAACGGCAAGCGTTGGGAGATGCAGTTAAAAGGTGCGGGACGCACGCCTTATTGTCGCGGCGCAGACGGTCGCGCCGTATTGCGCTCTAGCGTGCGTGAATTTTTAGTGCAAGAGCACATGCACGCCTTGGGAATCCCCACATCACGCTCGCTGAGCTTGTTTATGTCTGAATCTGACACGGTAGACCGCCCGTGGTATCGCGAAGGCTCTCACTCCTATGAACCGGAAGTAATGGTCGAAAATATCACATCGATATCCACCCGCGTTGCACCGTCATTTTTACGCGTCGGGCAAATTGAGCTTTTTGCACGACGTGCGCGCTGTGATGAACATGAACATGCACGGGACGAATTAAAAGCCATCGTGATGCACCTTATCGAACGGGAGTACGCGAAAGAAATTGATACAACTGCTCCGCTAGAAGAGCAAGTGATTAGGCTTGCTGAGCTATTTCGAGACCGATTAACCAACCTTGTCTCACAGTGGGTGCGCGTGGGTTATTGCCAGGGCAATTTTAATAGCGATAACAGCGCAGCCGGAGGGTTTACGCTAGATTACGGACCATTTGGTTTTTGTGAATTTTTTGAAGCAGACTATCAACCATGGACAGGCGGCGGCCGCCACTTCTCGTTTTTAAACCAACCGATAGCGGCGCAAAAGAACTTTGATATGTTCTGTCGCTCACTGATGACTTTACTTGAAGAGAACAGTGCTCAGCTATCACAGCTTAACGCTATTAATGATGGCTTTTCCGGCGTGATGGAACGCGCTATGGAGCGCATGTGGGCAACAAAACTTGGCCTTGCGAGCTACGACCACGACTTGCTTATCAAGCTGCTGCAATTAATGCTGCGCACTGGCGTCGACTACAATATGTTTTTCCGAGAGCTATCATCGATACCTGAAGATATGGCGAGTTTGACGAAGAGCTTTTACTACCCGCCTAAAGCAGAGGTGATGACAGAATGGGAGGCTTGGTTGCAAAGCTGGCGTGAGCGGATTGAAAAGGACGCAGAAGCACAAGGCAATCAAACAAACGCTATTGCTACTATTGCAGAGAACATGCAGCAAGCAAACCCTAAATTCACATGGCGTGAATGGCTTATCGTACCTGCTTATAAAGCCGCAGAGAAAGGTGACTTTACTCAAATACACGAACTTCAGAACATCCTCACCGCGCCTTATGATGAGCAATCAGAAGAGGTAGAGAACAAGTATTACCAACTGCGCCCACTTGAATTTTTCAGTGCTGGCGGTGTTGCACACTACAGCTGCTCTTCGTAATAAAGAGCAGCTTTAATTTAGTTTACTTACAAAGAGTCGATAGATTCACTAGGCTCAGTAAACCATACTGGGCCCTCGTCGGTCATATAGAAGTGGTCTTCTAAGCGAATACCGAACTCGTTTGGCACCACTATCATAGGCTCGTTACTAAAACACATGCCAGGTGCTAACGGATGAGGATTGTCTTTAACCAAATACGGCCATTCGTGAATATCCATACCAATGCCATGCCCTGTTCGATGGGGCAAACCCGGTAAATTATAATCTGGCCCTAAGCCGTCTTTCGCTAAGCTATCTCGGGCGGCTTTATCCACGTCACCACAAGGTACACCGACCTTTGCAGCGTTAAATGCCGCAAGCTGAGCGCGCTTTTCGCTTTCCCATAGTGCACGCTGTTTATCTGTCGGCTCACCGAAACAATAGGTTCGAGTGATATCAGAGAGGTAGCCATGTACTTTACAGCCAGTATCAATCAATACTAAGTCGTTTTTCTTTAATACTTGCGGGTCTTTAACGCCGTGGGGAAACGAGGTTGCTTTACCAAACAGCACAATGCAAAAATAGTTACCGCTGGCCCCCACTTTCTTATGCGCATCGTTAATAAATGCTTCAACTTCTGTGGTGGTAATACCTTCATAAAGCATACTGGCAGTGGCTTTGTGCACAGCAAGGGTCATGTCCATGGCCCGCTGAATTAGCGCAAGCTCATTTTCTGACTTGTGCATGCGGCAATGCGCGGTAACCTCTGAACCATTCACAATTTGCCAAGGTTCATTCAGCACCTTGGTAAACCCATCAACAATAAAAAATTGGGTAGATTCATCAACGCCTAATTTTATGCCACCCGCCGTATTGACGGTATTCAGAATAGACATGGCAAGTGCGTAAGGGCTTTCGTGCTCTTGCCAACCGATAATATCCCCTTCCACTACTTTGCGTTCGTTCAAAGAGTCAATTTCAAACGCAGGAGCTAGGTAAACAACGTTCCCCTCTGCGGGTAGAAGCGCCCCCACTAAACGCTCACTGGCGTACCACTGCATGCCTGTAAAATACGCTAAGTTAGTGCCCGCGTTTAAGTAAAGCGCGCCTATGTCGTGCTGTTGCATGTAATGCTGTGCTTTGGCAATTCGGGCCTGATACTCAGCAAGAGTGATGGGTGTTAGGTCGCCTGTCATGTCGACAAGACTATCTAGTGCTTGTTGTGGTGTCTTTGTGCCGATAACTGTGTTCATCAAAGCCCGCCTTAGGTCTGAAATTTTAAAACGGGCTCACTTTACAACACTCAAAAATAATGTCGAGATAGCAGTCGCTCCCCCGACAATTCGTTTAGTTCTTGCGTATTAATTAGATTACACGCCTCACAGCTTGAACTTTAAAGCGCGCCTTTCCATGCCTTTTCAGGCAGTAAATAAAGGCCCTTTTCACTCTTCGCACCTTCATTGACGATAAAGCCTATACCAGCAGCCATAACCGCTAACGTCACGTCAAACGCATTGATGCTGTCGCCATAGCCCGCGGTTAAGTTAAACATAGAACCATCAGCCAGCAAATAAAGCGTTTTATCACCCAGTTTATAAGCATTTACATAAGGCATTGGCTCGCTGTGGGACGCGTTGTTTTTAAGGTACGGCACATCGATTTCTTGCGCTACATGACCTACGTTTAAAATAAACGCCCCGTCTTTCATGCTGTCCAGGTGTTTCGAATTTACTACGCCGTAGGCACCTGTTGCTGTGGCAATAACATCAGCTTGGCTAGCAGCCTCGTCTAAACCAACCACTGGCCAACCGTCGTATTTCGCCTGAAGCGCTCTTGCAGGGTCAAGTTCCGCTACTTGAACCTGTGCCCCAAACGCTTTGGCCGATGCCGCCACGCCCTGCCCCACTAAACCATAACCAATTACGACAACCAGCTTTTCGTGCAGCGTTAAATGGGTGGTTTGGAAGAAGGTTTGCCATGCACTTAGGCCCACCATGTGCCTGTTGTGAAGGCCTTCTTTTACAGGCAAATCGTCCCAGTTAAAGATGGGGTAATTGGGCGCCATACCGTTTAGTCGGTTAATGCCTGATCCCGTTGCTTCTAACCCCGATATAATGCTAGGGACTGGCTTGTTTGCTTTTACGTTTTCATGCAGTCGGGTAGTGAGGTCCGCGCCCATTTCACATAAATGGGTAGGCTGCCACGCCAGTGCTTTATCGAATGATTCAGACCAGTCAGCGTCGCTCATATCACGCCATGCGTGGGCTGCTGCCCCTTTATCTACAAGGTAAGACACAACGTCATCTTGTACTGTAGTAGGGTTGCAGGTAGTAAGGAATATATCGCAGCCACGTGACAGCAGCCCTTCAACTAAAGGCGCCATCTTTAAGTCTAGGTGCATGTTACAAGCAAGTTTTACGTTAGACAGGTCAGGTAAAGAAGCGATAGCGTGGCGAGTGCGCGGCATATGCAGGCTGGCCCACGCCAACTCTGCTTGAAAATCTTTGTACATGAGAGACTTACCTAGAAAAAAAGAAAACAGAATAATACGTGAGATTTCTGTTTTTATAAATCAGCGATTACTCTTTCCTCCCATTCCAAAGCACAACTTTATTTCGCCCTTGGGCTTTGGCTAAGTAGAGCGCTTGATCAGCCTCTTTTATCAAAACGTTTAGATCATCTTCTCCCGGGTACGAGCCAGAAACGCCAATACTCACTGTCACCCTAACCAACTTATTAATATCATGGCTAAATAGGTGTAGCCTTAAGTTCTCTGCAATTTGCTTGGCGTAATTAGCCCGGGTATTGGGTAAAAACACCAAAAATTCTTCACCGCCCCAGCGAAAGGTTATATCCGACCCTCTCACTTGGCCCTTTATTTCTTTAGCCACGTTTTGCAGCACCTTATCGCCCATATCGTGGCCAAATTTGTCGTTGATACGCTTAAACCAGTCTAAATCGATAAGTAAAACCGACATGTGTTTATTACTGCGTTTTCCTAATTCCCAAATGGGATAGACCAAATCTTCAAATGCCCGTCGGTTGTAAAGCGAGGTGAGCGGGTCTAATCGCGCATCTCGTTCGGCACTCAAGCGTGCCTGTTGTACTTGCTTGTAATTGAAGGCCAGAGAAATCGACAGCAAAGACATTTCTAAAACCATACCAATTTCGATACCGCGAAATGCCCATTTCGAATAGCTCACTAGTCCCCACGTAGCGAGACTTGATACCGTCGCGCCCCCAGTTCCACAGAGTACCGCAGCAGAAAAAACTTAGCCAGTGTATCGCCATTTCTGTAAGCAAAAATACCGATAGCTAACATCCAAAGTGAAATTGTAGTTAGCACGACAAGTTGTGACATAACAGCGAAAGAACGGCTACCGACTAAAATAATCAATACTGCCAGCGCCCCTAACCCTCCGTAAATGTACTTCCTGTTTCGGTAAAGCTTAGGTAAGTAAAGTTGAGTGTTGAGAAACTCAATGGTCAACCGTACGGCGCTAAAAAGGTAAAAGAACATTAGCGTGGGCATAAGCCCCTGCTGAAGGAATACAGAGTCAGACCATACCCACCAAAAACCGTGCCCCGTATAGGTGAAATTAAAAGCCAGAAAAGAAAGAAGGTACAAGGAATATAGTAAATACCTTCGCTCTTTTAGGTAGCTATATAAAACCAAGTTATAAACCAAAAGAATAACCAATGAACCGTAAAGCGCACCATAGAAATAGGCGTTTTCAGTAGACTTGTCGTTGGCGATGACAGGCTGGCCTAGATAAACCGGAATGGTCATGGGGTCTTGAGATGAGAACCTGAAAACAACGATAGTTTGTTGCTGGGTAAATCGATAAAAAACGGAAGGCATTCTAGCGCGCTCGGCCCGCGCGCTGTGTATTTGGTTATCGCCCAATGTAACGTGATGCTTTCTTTCGCCGTTTTCAAAGAAATACACGTCAATATCGTCCAACCAAGCGTTGTCTATTTCTATGACTAAAGGCAAGAAAGGAAAACTTTCTGATAGATTATGGGGATCGCTCGTTACGGGTTCACCGTAGGTATTGATATCAACAGGCAAAACACCCCATATAGTGTTGTTCGTAAACCCATAACTCACTTGCCCTACGGTGTTTTTAGTGAGCAACCGGCCTTCATATTTAGCCATAACCTCTTCGGCAGTGAGTGCACTGCCACTTTCCTGCAACATCCACAGCTTGTCATTAACTAGCTGCATCCCTCCTGAACGGTCTATGCTTTTCGCATGCGCAAGCTTGCACAATAGGATGCTAAAAACAACAAAACCAGCGAAGAAAAGAAAAGCTCTCATATATCTATTCTTTCTAATGTCGGGGTAATCTGCGGGACGATTCTCAATAACAGCAAACCTAACTCTTAATAAATATTAACTTACGCTTATTAAACACGTTTGTGAATACTTATAATTCACAAGATGTGGGTCACTGCGCATTTTTCTTGTCGTATCTTGAAATTTCTCTTATGCATCAAAGAAGAACGTTGGCATACTGTGTTATCACGCGCTGCACTTCAGTTCAGCTCCAGATCATTCTCTTTGAAATCCAATAAAAGGCCTGGTTCTTTTTATGCTCAGCTTTGTCACCAGTACGGCTTTGTTGCTTAATTCAGAGAGAAGACATGCCTGTCCTATAGTGCTTGATTCTTAAACGATATACTGAGTTTCAGGCATACCTTACCCTGTAAGCTTATTCAGCGCCTTGATCATAGCGTAAGTCTCGCCAACTTGAGCGTTGTAGTTTCTCAGGCTTAATTTCCCACCTAACAACTGTTTCACTCGATACATTGCTGTCTCTGATAGCGAGCGCTTGTGATAGCCGTACTGCTTTTTCCACATCTTGTTCGAGCCGTAAAGCTTCTGACAACCTACCGCTAAATTGCGAGGATGCCCACGTTCCCAGAAGGCTGCCCCTTCTCGTGGCGGGATAAGCGGAACCGCTCGTTTGATTCGTATAGCATCATAGCAACCCTTTGTGTCATAAGCACCATCACCTGATATCTCAATGATTTTACGACGTGTCTGCTTTAGCAAGTTAGGGAGCACTTCGGCATCGGTTACGTTAGACAAACTCAGCTCTGCTGCGACGATTTCGTGGGTGTGCGTATCTACTGCGATGTGCAGCTTACGCCATACTTTGCGCTTCCCATCAGTACCATGCTTCTTGACCTTCCATTCACCTTCGCCATAAACCTTAAGACCAGTAGCATCAATGGCTAGATGTTGTATTGGTCCTCTGTTTTTGGTTTTAAATGAAACCTCAACTTCCTTAGCTCGGCGGCTTATACAGGTGTAGTGTGGGCAAACAAGCGGGATGTTAGCCAGCTTAAATACTGAGTCTAGAAAACCTTGCAGCGCTCTCAATGGCATAGAGAAAACGCGCTTCACCATCAGTGCGGTAGTAATGGCTAAGTCGCTGAATCGGCGAGGTCTACCACGCTTGCCTTGTTTGTTTTGCTTCCACTCGACTATCGCTTCCTCATCAATCCAAAAGGTCAGAGAACCACGGTTAATTAAGGCTTTATTGTACTGCTTCCAGTTAGTTGTTTTATAACGAGGTTTAGGCATGAGGCTACGACGATTGATGGGTGTAGCCGATCAGATCGTCGCTTCTTGATTTAGTTCCATCGATTTAAGCAACAAAGCCTCGAACATACTGAAAAAGATGATTTTTAAATCTGGATGTCGCTTCAAAAAAATCTTGGCTAAAACAAGGCCACTTTCATTTGAAAGGTTTATGTCTAGGATTAAGATCTCAATGTCACTACTGGCTAATAAACGATGGGTTTGTGCACCGTTTTCAGCATCAAAAATACGACAATCAGGCATCATGGCGTTAAGCAATGCTTTGTAGCCCTCTCTTACCACGGCGTGGTCGTCTACAATGAGGATATTCATGCGACATTTGCGCCTAACATAGGCGGCTCTTTTCTAAGTGTTAGAGAGAGCGACACGGCAACTCCGCCTTCATCGGGCGATGCGACGCTACAATTTGCGCCAATACAGCGTGCCCGACTTCGCATTGACGACATTCCAATATTTTCTACTATATGATTTCCAAGGCCTCGACCATTGTCTTTAACTGTCACAGTGACGCTATGCGTATCGCCAAAAATTTGAATGCTAACCTTTGTGGCTTTAGCGTGTTTAATTACGTTGTTAATGGCTTCTTGAACAAAACGATAAAGATGGATGTCGCGCTCGGTATCCTCCTGATACCGCTTCAGGTTAATTGATACGTCCCATTGAGTGCCAGGTTGCGCTACTTCTTGTTCATATACTAAGCGCTCAAGCGATGCCTGTAGCGATACTCTATCTAGTACAAGAGGGTGAAGGTGAGCCGTGAGTTTTCTTATAGCGTCACTTATTTGGTGTGACATCACCTGCACTTTCTGAGCCGAAAGCTCTACCACCGAACGCTCTTTAGTGTTGACTAGAATATACGCATGAGCTTTTATCGTAGTCAGCAATTGCCCCACGTTGTCGTGAAGCTCCCTGGCTAAATAGTTCCGCTCTTGCTCTTGAAGTAGCGCCAATTGTTTGTCGATTTTAATCAGCTGCTTTTCTTTGGCATCTAGCGCGCTTTTTAGCTGCTGGAATTGGTTAATTACCCTGTTCATTTCAGCAATATCTGAGTGAGGAAGCGGTTGTGTGGCTTTTCCTTCTCGTAACTTCGAAAGCGCGTCGCCAAGCTGTCTTAATGGCACAAGCCGCTGCCTGACGGCAATGCTTAATGTAAACAGTAGTAAAACAAATGTTGCAAAGAAAAGGCCTGCCACTAAAGCAAAAAACGTAAGGTTTTGGGTTAACTCCGTATTCTCGAAAGGAGTGACAATAAGGTACTGATTCTCTTTTATGGGGATAATAACGGGCACTAATACATTTTGCTGGTTAACGATGTTTACTTGAGTTTGGTCTGTGCTCAAGCGCCCTGAAAAGTATTTGGCAGATAAATGAGGACTTGGCTTAACAATAGCCTCAATGTCAGAAACAGGTAAATTGCGTCTGACCATTTCCCGCACTTGGTTAAGTGCGCCTGTCATTTCTTCTTCAATATTGTTTTGTATATGAAAATAAACAAGACAGGTAAAGAGTAAAAAACAGCTAATGAAAACGGCCACTATCGCTGTAGATATTTTTGTAAAACCCGACATAACTGCCTCTGCAACCCCTTTAATACAGAGTCATGCTATACAGGCCGCGGTGAAAAGCACATCCTGCAATAGGGGCGAATTCATCCTACCAAGGTAGGATAAATGCCCCTTTAAATAGTGGAACGTAGAGCTTAGTCAGTTCGCTTAATCAATAAATCGCGATTGGTAACGCTCAACCTTTTCTTGAAGCCACTGCGTAAATACTTGGAAACGGGCTTGAGAGTGAGTTTCCTTATGCGTTGCCAACCAAAATGTGCGCTTAATGTGAATGTCGTTTTCGATTAGCCTAACTAAACCTGGCTGAGTTTCAGCCATAAATTTAGGCAAAATGCCTACGCCAGCGCCATTAATAAGCATTTGATACTGCGCGTTAATACTGGTGCTGCGAAGCGCACTTAACTGTGACAAAGCGGTCTCTTCAATGAACTTTAATTGCGGCGCGTATACCAAATCGGGCACATAGCTGACGAGATTATACGATGTTAAGTCCTGCAAAGTTTCAGGCTTTCGTTTTTTGATAAGTGACTGGTGAGTGTAAAGGTAAAGATTGTAATCGGTAAGCTTTTGAGTCACCAACAAGCCTCTACTGGGCTTTTCCAACAGGATAGCCATATCGGCTTCCCGCTTATTCAGGTTTAAAAAACCACTGGTTGCTACAAGCTCAATACTTATGCCCGGATACCGCTTTTTAAAATCTGGTAGTAAAGGCGCTAAAAACCAGCTACCAAACCCTTCTGAAACGCTCACTCGAATAGTACCGGCTAAGTGTGAACGCTCATCGTCCAGTTCATTTTGCGCTTCTAAAAAATAATGCTCGGCTTTCTCAATATACGTGACCAACTCTGTGCCATGAGTGGTAAGTACATAGCCTTTTTTGGTTAGCTCGAATAATTTACAGTTTAAAGAGTCTTCCAGCTTTTTTACACGACGAATGAGCGTTGTAGGATCTACCTTCATCCCCTTAGCTGCAATAGCTACCCGCCCATTTCTTGCTAAACCAAGAAATAACCGCATGTCATCCCAATTCACTTAAGCACCTGCATTTTTACAGCATAATACTGCAAGTATATGTATTGCTATTGCAAACACAAGGTTTCAATATTGTTAAAAATTACAGGAGCCAGATCATGAGAAAGATTGTTCACTTTATTGCAGGTAAAGACTTTGAAGATAGCAGCGAAAATACCGCATCGGTATTTGCGCCTAATACTGGTGAAGTTCAGGCAGAAGTAAGCCTAGCCAATGCTTCAACGCTAAGCCACGCTATAGAGACAGCCCAAGCTGCACAAGTTGAATGGGCGGCCACTAACCCTCAGCGACGTGCTCGTGTCATGTTTAAATTTAAAGAGCTCGTTGAAGCCAATCGCGACCGTCTAGCGGCGCTGTTATCAAGTGAGCACGGCAAAGTGTTGGTTGATGCGCAGGGTGATATTCAGCGTGGCCTTGAAGTTATCGAGTTTGCTTGCGGCATTCCTCATGCGCAAAAAGGTGAATACACGGAAGGCGCAGGTCCGGGCATAGACGTATACTCAATGCGCCAAGCGTTAGGCGTTGTTGCCGGTATCACCCCGTTTAATTTCCCTGCCATGATCCCTATGTGGATGTTCGGCGTGGCCATTGCCTGCGGTAATTCCTTTATATTAAAGCCATCAGAGCGCGATCCTTCTGTTCCTATTGAATTAGCGAAACTTATGATAGAAGCGGGCCTTCCTGCAGGCGTGCTTAACGTTGTTCACGGTAACAAAGAAGTGGTAGACAGAATTTTAGATGATCAAACCATTAAAGCAGTAAGCTTCGTGGGTTCTTCTGATATTGCTAACTACGTGTATGAGCGCGGCGCTCGTGCAGGAAAGCGGGTTCAAGCAATGGGCGGCGCGAAAAACCACGGTATCGTAATGCCTGATGCCGATCTTGATCAGGTGGTAACGGACTTGGTAGGTGCTGCCTATGGTAGCGCCGGTGAACGCTGTATGGCACTACCGGTTGTGGTTCCTGTCGGCGATGAAACCGCCGAAAAACTCAAAGCTAAACTTATTCCGGCTATCAAAAACATCATGGTAAGCCATAGCGAAGATCCTAACGCCCACTATGGCCCTGTCGTTACCGCCGCCCACAAAGAGCGCGTTGAAAGCTATATCGACCTTGCTATAGAAGAAGGCGCAGAGCTTGTTTACGACGGCAGAACAAGTCAAATCCCAAGTGACAGCCACGGCTATTTCATCGGGCCGACGTTCTTTGATCACGTAACCAAAAACATGCGCTCATACCAAGAAGAGATTTTTGGCCCCGTGCTGCAAATGGTTCGCGCCAAAGATTTCAATGAAGCCGTTAATTTAGCAAGTGACCATCAATACGGTAACGGCGTTGCTATGTACACCCGAAACGGTCATGCAGCACGTGAATTTGCACAGCGCGTTAACGTGGGAATGGTAGGTATCAACGTACCAATTCCAGTGCCGGTTGCCTACCATACATTTGGCGGCTGGAAACGCTCAGCCTTTGGCGATACTAATCAACACGGTATGGAAGGTGTGAAGTTCTGGACCAAGGTGAAAACCATTACACAACGCTGGCCAGACGGTTCAGATACTAATGACAATGCTTTTGTTATTCCAACCATGGGCTAAGCGAGGAGACTATCATGATCACTGTTGCATTTATTGGCCTAGGTAACATGGGCTCAGGCATGGCAGACAACCTTGTTAAACACAATTTCAAGGTAATGGCCTTTGATTTAAGCGAAGCGGCACTGGCAAAAGCCAAAGATGCAGGATGTATTATTGCACAAAGTACCGAGCAAGCTGTATCTGAAGCTGACATCGTCATCACCATGCTGCCTGCGGGTAAACATGTTAAGGATATCTATTCAAATCAGATCCTCGATAACGTGCGTGACGGCACCTTATTAATTGACTGTTCGACCATCGATGTAGAAACGGCCAAGAGCGTATCAGAGCTCGCTGAGAAAAAAGGCCTTAAGATGCTTGATGCCCCTGTATCAGGTGGTGTTGCCGCTGCTGCGAGCGGCACACTTACCTTTATGGTGGGAGGAGATGCTGACGCGTTCGATAAAGCCCAAGGCGCACTTGGCGCCATGGGTAAAAAGATTGTTCACGCAGGCGGCCACGGCGCAGGGCAAGCTGCGAAGATTTGTAACAACATGTTACTTGGCGCGACCATGATTGCGACGTGTGAAAGCTTCCAGCTCGCCCAGAAACTCGGGTTAGACGCGCAGGTATTTTTCGATATTGCATCTAATGCGTCGGGCCAAACGTGGTCAATGACCACCTATTGCCCTGTTAAAGGTGTAGGGCCACAAACCCCTGCTGATAACGATTTTGCCGGCGGTTTCGCTTCTGCACTTATGCTTAAAGATTTAGGTCTTGCCATGCAGGGCGCGAAGGGCGTAAATGCCCAAGTACCTATGGGTGAGCTTGCTGCAAAGTGGTTTGAAATGCATTGCGATGAAGGCAATGCAGGGATGGATTTCTCATCGATAATTAATCGACTGGCATAGTATATAAGCTTTTATGTTTCATTACGATGAGCGTAATAACGGGAAAAAAGCGCTGAGGTCAACACCCAGGTACTAGGGGATAATAAGGGAAAGCAAGTTTGCTTTCCCTTTATTTTACAAGGTGTAAAAACGGCTTTGCTACCTTTCCGGTTTTTGCAGCATATCGTCGTAAGCATCCATTTCCCAAGGAAGTTCCCCTGGACTGGTATCAAGGAAATGCAAGTAGCTTTCAAACTGATCCAAGATATCCTTAGCTATACTCTCCTTTTCATAGCCATAAATATCGTAGGCTTGACCGCCGCGACGCAAGAACACTTCAGCGCGATAGTATTTCTCTGACTCATCATCTTCTGAGCGCACTTCAGCATAGCTGAAACCTGGGACTAAATACTCGGTTATGCGGATATCATAGATGAAGTCCATATGCTCATGTCGTTCCACAGTGAAGGTCGCCCTTACCATGTCTTCATCAAATTCAACGTGCGCTTTCCACTCCCGTGCCTTAAGCGCAGACTGTACGTCTCTCATCGCTTCAGTCACCGTATTTTTAATGAAGTCATGAACCACGTCACGACTAGGGTATTCGACCATCGCCGCCAGTCGCCCTTTGAGGTTTGCCGCTCGACCGCGGTTTCTGTTCAATGTATTAGCTTGCAAGCTGCTATTTCTATAGCCTTCGATGACGAGCGCGCGCCAAAGACCGGCGGCAGCGATAAGCATGATAAAAGCAAATGGCAAAGCACTGGCTATAGTCATGGTTTGAAGGGCGTTGAGCCCACCCGCTAAAAGCAGTACCGCTGCGACCGTACCTTCTAAAAACGCCCAAAATATACGTTGCCATACAGGGCTTTCTTCTAGACCGCCAGATGCAAGAGAGTCAATAACTAACGATCCCGAATCTGATGACGTCACAAAAAAGGTGATGATAAGTAGTACCGTCAGCCCCGACATAATTGACGCACCAGGGAGCAGGTCGTAAAGCTTGAATAAGGCAACGGCTTCGTTTTCTTGGACGTCGCTAATAAGTGTTGTCACGCCTTGATTCATTATTGCATTAAGGGCTGTATCACCAAACACTGAAAACCAAAGGAAGGTAAAAATAGTGGGCACCAGCATGACACCGAAAACAAACTGACGAATGGTTCGACCGCGACTAATTTTGGCGATGAACATTCCCACAAATGGTGCCCAGGCAATAGTCCAACCGAAAATAAACAGCGTCCAGTTACCAATCCAGTCGCTGCGACTGTAGGCCTGCAGATTAAAAGTACGCTCGACAATCCCGCTGATATAGCTTCCAGTGTTCTGAAGGAAGGTTTCCAGAATATGAATGGTTTCACCCATAATAAACACAGTACTCATAAGAGAAACTGCCAGTAGCATATTAATAATTGATAGCCGTTTTATGCCCTTATCCATCCCGGCAATAACCGATATAGTGGCTGCGATAGTCACAATAGCGATAGTGCCTACCTGCACCATGATATCGATTGGGATATCGCCAGAGAGATAATTGAGCCCTGCATTTATCTGCGTAACAGATAGCCCCAGCGTGGTAGCAATACCAAACAGGGTACCGAGAATAGCGAATACATCTACCGCGTGCCCAATAGGACCATAAATTTTATCACCTATTAGCGGATATAGCGCAGAGCGAATGGAAAGCGGGAGCCCGTGACGAAAGGCAAAGTACGCAAGAACGAGGCCCACAAGCCCGTAAATCGCCCATATATGAAACCCCCAGTGGAAAAAAGCGATTTGCATTGCCTGTTTTGCTGCATCAACCGTTTCAGCGGCACCGGCTGGCGGTGATGAATAGTGTAGTACTGGCTCTGCCACGCCAAAGTAAAGCAGCGCCACACCGTACCCTGCCGAAAATAACATTGAAAACCATTCTGGAAAACTGTATTGCGCTTCAGCGTGGTCGGGACCTAACTTGATATTTCCCCATCCCGACGCTGCAACCGAGACAATAAACACAAGGAAAATTGCCACTGATAACATATAAAACCAGCCAAAGGTCTGAGTTATCCAGGCTAACGTACTGCTGAAAGCTTCGCCGGCAAGTTCAGGGTCACTGATTGTTCCAATAACCAGAAGTAAAATGATCGCGACCGCGGGGATAAATACAGGAAGCAGAATGGTAGAGCTTTGTACTTTGCCTTTCATATCAAGTCCTTTTTAATTGACAGGAAAATCAAACCCTGCAACTACATAATAAACTTCTTTTTTCTACTGAAAGGTGGTTAGTTTGGTTCAGATTGGTTTACGTGATGGGTTGATAGAACATGAGGCGGCTGACCTTTGTTTAACACAAAAATCAGCAGCCTTGTCGTATTTAACGCTTAAGTTAAGCCTAATGGTTTCCGCCGCAGCATCCGCCGCTCTGCTCGGCCCAATTTTTACGCTTGGTGGTTTTACCTATGCCCGGGTTGAAGCTGTTGGTAGGGTCTAACTCTCGGTAGAAGTTTTTAAGCGCGTCTTTCGCAAAATATTCGTGCCCCACGTTATGTTCTGCTGGGTATTCCGCGTTTCTCGCGTCAAAGGTTTCTAAAATTTTGCCTTTCAGCAGCTTGGCATCGGCCCCTTTTTTCAATACGTAGTTTTGGTGCATAACATGGCAAAACAAGTGACCATAATAAAGCTTAGTGTCAATCTGGTCGTCTATTTCTTTAGGCAAAACTTCAAACCAATCTGGGTCATTACGGCGAAGCGCGACGTCGATGGTCATCATGGCGCCCACTTCTTTACTGTGCATCACGTGGTAGCGACCAATCGCGCCACCGGCAACAAAGCGGTGTAAAATTGCTTTATCCGCTTCTTCTTGCGTACACTCGAAATAGCTACCTTCATTCGTTTTGAAGAATTCATCAAGGTAGGCTTTAGCTTCTTCTACCCCGTCGTTACTCATTTCCAAAATCCAATGATGTTGATACTTGTCTCTGTACTCTTCCATGCGCTTAGGCAAATGACTTGGGAACAAGTAGCTCATATATTGCATAACACGGTCTGACATTTTGTTGGGTAGAAAACCAAGTTTGTCGGTAAATGCGTCGAACTTGCGTTTAAAAGCAAATAGCTTCGGAATAAATTTCGCGCCAAGTTTACTGATAACGATAAACATATCTTTGCCATACTTTTTAGATACGTCATAGCAGTCGCGGTGCAGATATTCACCTGAATCAGGTAAGTTTTTAAATGTAGAAAGTATGTCGCGACGCACTTTAGTGAAAACCGCAGCATCGTTAGACCCTACGTAAAACACCTGTTTCTTTTCAGGTATAGGGAAAGTGTCTAGTCTCACGGCAAACACGGCGAGTTTACCTGCGCAGCCTGAGGCTTCGTGAAGCCTTCTACCGTCGTTGTTAAAGCGCGACGGCGTGTCAGAGTCTACGTCGCGCACACGGTCATCATATTCATTATCTGATGCGCGGGCATCCGGATGCTGAACGTCGGTATCGCTGTAGCGCTTATTCTCAAGGTTATTCAATATCTCTTCCGGTTCACTCCCTAAGTTAATACCTAGGTTGTTAACCAAAGATAAATCGCCGTTGGCATCAATTTGCGCGAAAAGCGCAAGTTCGGTGTACGCTGGACCCCGTTTAACCAATGCGCCGCCAGAGTTATTACAAATACCGCCCACAATAGATGCGCCAATGCATGATGAACCAATTACCGAGTGAGGCTCGCGCCCGTAAGGCGCTAGCGTTTCTTCCAATCCAAAAAGGGTACTGCCCGCTAACCCTACGATTTGCTTACCGCTATCCACTAACTGTATGTCGTCAATACGCATGGTGCTGATAATAACCAGCGGTCTGTCATAGTCTTTACCATCTGGCGTAGAGCCACCGGTTAGGCCAGTATTAGCTGCCTGCATGATAACTGCAACGTCGGCCTCGACACATAATTTGAGCACTCGCCAAATTTCGACAAGCGTACCGGGTCGCACCACCGCAAGCGCCTCGCCTGCACCAAAGCGAAACCCTTTGGTGTACGGTTGCTTTTTCGCTTGATCAGTTAACAAATAGGCTTGCCCTACTACATCTCGTATAGATGCAATCAAAGACTGAGTGTCAACATTTACGGTCATGGCTCTCTCTATGTTTCAAATGGGAAGAAATAATGTGGTTATGAACTATACACTAACGCCAATTTTAACAAAGGGGGCGAGCGCTTTTTCTAGAGATAATTTACTTATATTTAATGCACTGTGCTGACCTCACTACTGCTATTACGCCGGTTAACTTCTATGGCATTTTTCGGCTACTTTATTTATTTCAAACGCTTAACTATTTTGGTATTTATAAAGTCGATAGGCACTAGGTATGGTAGGTGATTTAAAGCGTTAAGCCGTGAGGCTTTTAAGCCAAGCCTACAGGTCTTTTTCACTGTAACATTTTGTTACGCTTTGGTCGGTCAAGTAAGGCTAATGGAGTATTGTAAAGACCTTGTATAGTTCGTAAGGTTGATAATCACGAAAAGGAGCTTTCATGTCACATCACGCGTTCGTACTAACAAGAAACAGTTACGGCGAAAATACAAGAAGGGACGAAGCTTATGAACGATTCCTTAGTATTTTACCGTCGTGTGGATTCAGCGTTACCAGTGGTGCTATACACCCACCACGTAGCGTTTTAAACAATACCTATACCTTCTTTATAGATGCCCAGTATTGCGACTCAATCGCCATGCTCAACTTGCCCGTTGTTAATGATTATCCCGATTTGAATAAAGTTATTTTCAATGTTCCACAAGCCGACATCGATTTTCATTACGCGGCACTTCAGCACGGCATCAATGGGGTTTTTCATATCGAAGATAGTTTAGAGTTGTTAGTTAGAGGTGTTCAGCAGGTTCAGGCAGGTAACAAATGGTTTAGTCGCGAAATTATGAGCCGTTATATTGATGCCAATTTAGTGCCAAAAACTAAGCCGGTTGCTGCGCTTCAATCGTCAACTACAGTCCTAACCAAACGAGAACTAGCCATTACGCGCAAAATTGCAGATGGCGCGCAAAATCAAGAGATTGCGGATTGTTTACACATCAGCGTCAATACGGTGAAAACTCATGTGTACAGTATTTTCAGGAAAACTGACTGCCGCAACCGCGTAGAGCTCATTAAGTGGTTCGATCATCAGTTTAGTCAGCCACAGCAAGTAAGTTATTAAGTACTCTCCTTACGTGCGTGTGGCGCCTACGCTTTAGCGCGCCATACGCCCTTTTCCATGCCCTGCAGTACCAATTCGGTCACCGCTTTTTCTATACTTTGCTTAACGCACTCGAACATAGGCTCATTGGTAGTATACCCTGTCTCAGCTTCAAGCAGGCGCTTTAGCGATACATACCTAAAGAGCCCAGCTCTTACTTCTTGGCTCAATACTTTTTTAGAGGTAGAAACCGACACTAGTACTTGCCCTGTTCTTACATCAACCGCCCGCATATAAATGGAGATCTGATCTTCCCGGAATAGTTCACTTGCGCCAATGCCAAAATATTCCACGCCAGCGCCCCCTGTACGAATGTTCGTATCGTAGCTGATTATACCGCCTTCAATAATGATTCTAGCCGTGGTAAGCGGGGGCAATTCACTAACGTTGCTTTCATCTGCGCGGATAATTTTTCGCTCGGTAAGAATGTTTTGTAAACCTTCACGTTCTACAGGTAAGAACCACGATGTTTCACTTAAGGTTTGAACAAGAATCGACGTAGCACCTTGCGTCACAGCGGTAGAAAAAGAACTGGCCCCCGTACTGGGTTTGTACTGGCCTGTCTGGTCTCTGAACGCATAAACGGAAACGGGGATTTGCCCCATAGGTGCGGGTAAGCTTTTTACTTCCGAAAGGGTTTCGCTGTCTTTAATGATCCCTGCCGCAGTCGTATCTGGCGGCAGCGTGTTGGTAATTGATTGGCAGCCAGAAAGTGCTATAGCCAATAATAAAAATACGGTACTTCTCATGTGTTTCCCTACCCAAACCGTGGAATTTCGACAACCGTAACTTCACCTGTTAGCAGGTTAGTAATATTCACTACAATGCTATCAGGGTTACTGGTAATCAGCTCTACCTGAAAATCACCACTGACGAATATGCTGTCTTGGTTAAATATACTATCTATGGGGTTTCCATCTTCGTCATATTCCTGCTCGCCAAAGGCGATATCAGTAATTTCGCGAACAATACGATTAATGTACGCACGCTCAAGTGACTCTTGTAAGCGTTCATCATAAGAGCGCTCACTTAGCGGTGCGCTATGCGCATTCTGTGAATTAGCTTTGCTAAGTAAAAATGACCCATTAAGTGGGTTGCCACCAAACGATGGGTTAATAGGCTCATAGACCAACTCTGTCGCAAAGGCACTGAACTGAAATACAGCCCCCAAGGTTATTAATGCGGTGATTAACGTCCTTTTCTTCATTACCATTCATCCCCTGCTAAATCTGGGCTTCTACTATCTATACTTGCGTTAGCGACAGCGTCTAAGACTAAAACGATAGCCTGCTGAACTTTCTCATCTAACGGTACTTGGCGTCGCCCCATGTATGTCTGGTAAACCACTTTATTGTCGTATACCACAGAGAGTAATGTTCCTGCTTGCGGCACAATAATTTCTTTAACGACAAGGTTTTTACCCGAACTATCAGGAACTTCGCGCCAATATTGGCTAATTTTAGAGGCAAATTCATGACCCTGGCGGCTAATGCTGTTATCTAACAACAGTCCACCCAGCCGAATTTCTTCTGCATGAATCGGAGAAAAGAGCACACTAAAAAACAGCGTGAAAAGAGAGAAACGATACAAGTACTTCATTATTTTGAAAATAGGCCGGGCTTGTGCCCGGCTACTCGCGCTTACATTTGAACAACTGTAGCTACGTTGTAATCACCCACTTGCGTAACACTTACTGTGCCGCCGTTGCCAGTTATACTACCTGTTACTAGGTTGTCGTTACCCATTTGCGTTACTTCAAACGTGTTCATATCACCAGAAATAACGAACTGACCACCCGCGTCGTCTGTTACCCAGTTTCCTACGCCTTCTTGCATAACACTAACAATATTGTCGTCACCGTTAACCAATAGGTCTAGTAAGTTAAGCTCGCCCGTTTGCGAAACCATAATTTCGTTGTAGCTTGATGTAACGTTGCTTGCCAACTCAACTGATGCCGTATTTTCAACACCCTCTTGAGACATTTCAATGATGTTGCCATCAGCGTAGTAAGTTGCATCACCAATACCAGCTTGTGCTAACGCCAAGTTGGCATCGCCATCTTGCTCAATTTCAACGGTGTTAAACAGGCCATCGAAATTAACTGTGCTGATTTCATTGGCATCACCTACCTGAGTTAAATCAAACTCGTTGAATAAGCCAATTACGCCAGCATAAGCCGTGTTGCCTTCGCCCACTTGGTTAATTTCGAACGTATTCGCTTGTCCGCCGATAGTTTCTACGGTAGCTAAGTTAACGTCACCGATTTGATCGATATTAACTTCATTGCCAGAGCCTTCAAATACTCCTGTGGTAATCTCGTTGCCATCTCCATCTTGTTCAAACTCTAGCACATTACCGTCGCCAACCATGCTCCAACCCACAGCGTTCTGGTCGCCATCTTGGTCAATTTCAACTTCGTTTTCTGAGCCGATAACGGTTAAATCAGACACGTTGTAATAGCCGTCTTGAATAACATCGATAACGTTCGCATCACCGCTTAACTCGCGAACATACGATTCGTGCCAGTCACCACTTTGATCAACAAATACCGTATTGTCGTTACCCGCAATGGCATTATTAGCCCAGTTACCACCATCGCCCTGATACACTGACAACGTGTTTCCACTGCCCGAAATGCTATTTATTGAGCGGTTGAAGATAAAGCCAATGGGGCCGCCGTCGCCTAATTGAACAAGTGAAACTAGGTTATCATCGCCCTCGACAACGAACTCTGCCGTGCTGTCTAAACTGTCTTGCTCAGACTCCAAGAAGTTTCCGTTACCAGTAACGCTTGCAAAAAAGGTGTTACCCGATTGCATTTGCGATGCAAGCACTTCGTTGGCATCACCGATTACCTCAACCACAATAGCGTTAAGGTCACCTTCTTGGCTTAGAACTGATTCATTACCTACTTCGTTCCCTTCTGGCGCCGTTTGGGTTAGCGTAATCTCATTACCTTCTGCTGCAGCAATGAAATCCGCTGAAGCATTAAAGTCGACTGATTTGCTCGCTGGAATCTCTTGAGCTGACGCCCACCCTGTCGCTGCTACTAAAAGCAATGCACTCGCTATTTTTGTTTTTTTCATTTTCACGTTCGTCTCCCTATGGCAATTGCATCATTCTTTGTATTGCGTGATGTTAATTACCATTTCGTTCCCTATCTGATAAACAGTAAAAGACTGCTCACCCAGTTGATTAACATTGGCAACATTGTCAAACCCATCTTGGATAATCTCGAAGTAATTGTTGTTGTTTTGCTGCAATAAATTCACGACATTTCCCTCACCAAGCTGGGTGATTATCGCTTCATTATTACTGCCATTTTGAACAACATTTGATAGGTTTGCGCCGTTACCGCTTTGAATGATGTTAGTTATGTTATTTAACCCAAACTGGCTGACAGAGATGAAGACCGTTTCATCATCTATCGTAATAGCTTGGGCATTCAGACTCATTGAAAGAGAAGATTCCACCATGTCGGAGCTTGTTGATAAATCGGACTGTTGAGCATGTGTTGGAAGGTTTACGGTTAGAAGACTACACCCCATAAAAGCAAAGAATATTGCGCGCTTGAAGGTCGCTACACTCTTAGCAAGTTGGCGCTTTTTAACCTCTAACTTCTTGTCCATGAGAACGACTACTTCCTTGATTAACAACAAAGGTGACCCCTCTATAACACTCCTTAAAACAGCTAGAATCTATCACCAATAAGTTGTATTTATTACAGGTACAAAACACGTCCTACTCGCCGAATCAGCGTCTTAACGATTAAAGGTCATACCATAGTACTAGTTTCACACTGAGGCGATGTGCAATCTTCGCCATTGGTAAGACCAGAGAATTATCTTTGTGTTGTTGAAAAAATGTACTCGAGTTTTTCACTCGAAAGAAACACATAAAAGAGTGACGCGGAGTTAATAGTTAAGTACTAGTTTTCATCTTTTCCACCGTGTTTACCTAGTGGTTAAGTTGTATTTTTATACAATTTTTTACGATAAAGGTGGCAGCTTCGTGAATTTGCGTTATATGTTTTAACCGTTAGTTATATCAGACCGAGCGAGAAGATTTCGTGATAACAGCACTATTGCTAATTATGGAATCTAATTATGAAAACAAAGCCTTTTAAAACAGGCCTTTCAGCATTGTCATTAGCCCTACTTCCGCTAATGGCGTCTAGTCATGCACATGCCGCAACAGCCGAAATCTTCGATGACAGCGTCATCGTGGTTTACAAAGAGAATGTAAGCAAAGCGGAAAAAATGCGTGCCCGTTCATCGGTGGGTGCTCGAATTAGCGACGCCAATAGAGATGAAATTGACGATCGCTTTTCGAACCTTCTAAATGGTCGTATCGCTAAGCTCCAGCTTCGCGGTAAATCAGTTAAAGATGCTATTGAAACACTAAAGAAAAACCCTGCCGTTAAAATTGCAGAGCCAAATTACCTGTACCGTAAAGCGCTTGTGCCGAACGACCCGTCTTACGGTGACTTGTGGGGGTTAAACAATACAGGCCAAGCCGGCGGTACTGACGACGTGGATATTGATGCGCCAGAAGCGTGGGATATCACCACCGGTGACAGTGACGTGGTGATCGGCGTAATAGATACCGGTGTTGATTACACCCATGAAGATATCGCTGATAATGCATGGATGAACCCAGGCGAAATACCAGGAAACGGCATTGATGACGACGGTAACGGATATATCGACGATGTATATGGTATCGATACTGCAAACGGAGATACCGATCCGATTGATGACGACTCTCACGGTACACACGTCGCAGGTACCATTGGTGCTGTAGGCGGTAACGGTATCGGCGTGGTGGGCGTAAACCATGACGTATCAATTGCTGCGTGTAAATTCTTAGGCGCCGATGGCACAGGCTCTACAGCAGGGGCTATAGAGTGTATTGATTACTTTACCGACTTAAAAGAAAACCGCGGCATAAACATTAAAGCGACCAATAATAGCTGGGGTGGCGGCGGCTATAGTGAAGCGCTAGAAACTGCCATTGAAGTCTCTGGGCAGGCAGGCATACTGTTCGTTGCTGCAGCGGGTAACGCAGGGTCAAACAACGACAACGTCGATAACTACCCGTCTAATTATGTGACGACGACTAACAGCTTGATGGCTGTTGCCAGTATCACGCGTAACGATAGCGATAGTGGCTATTCATACGGCATTGAAACCGTAGATATTGCCGCGCCGGGTTCGGCAATTTTATCAACAATTCCAGGCGATAGTTATGCGGCTTACTCAGGTACGTCGATGGCAACGCCTCACGTTGCTGGTGCCGCTGCGTTAGTATGGTCGCTAAACCCAGAGCTTACGCCTTCAGAAATGAAAGAGTTATTGATGGCAACCGGTGAAACCAGCCTATGGGCTGACGGGCGCACAGTGTCGGGCAACCGGTTGAATGTGCTAAATGCCCTTGAAGAAGCAGATCCTACGCCAGGCTTTAAGCTCGGTATTACGCCGGGCTCTGCTGAGATTGAAGCAGGCGAAGCTTATACCTTCACCATCGAAGTCGGTTCTATTGCTGGCTACGAGGAAGAAGTTCAGCTATCTCTTGCTGAAGAGAGCGACATTGCTTCCCTAAGTGCTAACACTGCGATGCCTGGCGATACTGTATTACTTATGGTTGAAACCGCTGAAGACACGCCGTGGGGACAGTACAGCTTTACCGTTAACGGCGTGAGTGGCGAGATTGAAAAGTCCAAGTCGGCAAACTTGTATGTTTACCCTCAAGGTCTCAATGACTTCCCTTATAATTACTCGGGCGACCCCGTTCCAACCCTTCCTAACGAAGAAGATCCGGATGATGTGGGCGTAGACCTTGTTATTAACATACCAGATGATTTAACCGTATTCGGTATGCAGGCTTCGGTAAATATTACTCATACCTATAGCGGTGACTTGGTGCTTTCGCTTACTTCTCCTCAAGGTACAACTACCGTTCTGCGCCAAAACCAAGGCGGCGGTACTGACGACATTATTGAAAGCTACGATACCGACGCATTTAACGGCGAAGTTGCTACAGGCGATTGGACACTGAACGTACTTGATACCTTTAATGGCGATAACGGAACAGTAAACGATTGGAGCCTAGTAGTTACTGGCATTGGAGAAGTAGGGCCAACACCGCCAAACGCAGCATTTACTTACGATGCTTCTGGCTTATCGGTCAGCTTTACTAACAACAGCAGTGACGTTAACGACGATATTGTTAGCTATAGCTGGGACTTTGGTGACGGCGCCACATCAACAGAAGAAAGCCCTACCCACGTATATGCGGGGACTGGTGCTTACGATGTCACGCTAACGGTAACTGATTCAGAGGGGCAGACAGATGTCGCTACTGAAACTGTAGCCGTTTCTGATAGCAACATTGTTGCAGAAATTGACCGCGCTATGCTGTCTCGTTTCGGTTCACTAAGAGTTGACTTATCTTACAGCGGCTCGATGGCAGATACTGTTATGATTTATCGCAACGGTGAATTGCTTGAGGAAGTGAGCAACACTGGTCGCTATCGCGACAGAAGTCGAGGTGTTCAACCTGGTGAATATACTTATATGGTATGCGACGAAACATCAGCATGCTCTGCGCCAGTAACGGTAAACCTTTAAGGTTTTCTGTTTTAGCAAGATATGCCAAATATTGGTTAATCAAAACATAGGTTAAAACACCGTAATTAAGCAACAGCCGGCCCGTGGAAGGGCCGGCTTTTTTGTGCGCTTACTTAATTAAAAGACAAACGCGACTAAGCCATCGGCTTATTCACTATAAGCCAAATTCGACGTACACTAGATGCATTAAGTATCAGCAAGAATTTTTCATGAATATATTGATCATTGACGATCATGAGATAGTACGGGACGGAATCAAAGCGCTCATTGAACAAGAGTATGGCTGGCACGTTGTTTATGCGGTAGATTCGATAGGGGCGCTTCCCTCCTACGCATCGTTTGATGAAGTCGATGTCGCCATTTTAGATATCTCACTGGTAAATGAAAGTGGCTTCGACACCCTGGTAAAGATTAAGCAGCAAGCGCCTTTTGTAAAATGCTTAATGCTTAGCATGTACGAACATGTCGGCTATATCAGCAAAGCGCTCGAACTTGGAGCCGACGGCTACGTAACGAAAAACGCAGCGACGAAAGAGTTAATGAACTCATTAGAGTCGCTGGAAAGAGATGAAAACTACTTAAGCTCTGATATTAGCAAGAAATTAGCATTTGGAGACAAGTGCTTAACCTCGCTCCTCACCGATAGAGAAAAAGAAATTTTTCTACTTTTGGCAAAAGGGTTTCAGCCCAAACAAATTGCCTATCACATCGATACCGCCCCCAAAACGGTCATGGTTCACAGAACGAATATTTATAAAAAGCTAAACGTAACCTCTCAGTTCGGATTGCTAAGAATTGCATTGGAAATAGGTTACCTTGATGTTTACGATGTCATTAATGACGATGCATTAGTCAAAACCATTTGATGAGTTTGAAACCGTACATAAACACTTCGTTTTTGTTCATGGGGTTGATGTACACCGCCCTATTTCACAGCGTATGGCTAATCAGCACCCAGTTCGAAATAATTGCCAGTACGGTAAGCTGGTATTTGCCCGCAGGCGTCCGCTTTGCTGCGTTTATGCTACTTCCCTTACGAAGCTGGCCTATGCTGCTTTTTTCAGAAAAACTCACTCACTTTGTTTTATTTCACCCTGGTGGAATACTCGATAACACCGCATTTTTAAGCGTTAGCTTAGGGTGGTATCTTGTTCATTTACTCCTATCACCCGCTTTACTTTGTACTAGCGTTTATATCTTCAGACGCTGTTTTAAAGTACCTTATATCAGCAACATAAACAGCACGCTTGCCACACTCGGGGTCGGTTTAATTATTAGTGTTGTACTTGGGGCCGTCTTTATTGGAAGAAGGGCGATAGAGCTTCAAACTGATATCACGGTGTTTTTTCCCCTACTTTTTGATTTCTCATTAGGTGACTTTGTCGGCCTCATCGTACTGTGCCCTCTTCTCTTTGTATTATACGATCGTGAGCACTTACACCGGGTCAACACCACCCTGTATTGGATAATTGGCGCTTGGCTATTCTTGCTGTTACTAAGTAGCTATGCCTATAGCCACGGGACGAATATTAGCTACCAAGTAAAATACCTTGCTGTATTCCCCGCGTTGTTCCTATCCTATCGCTATGCAGTTACGGGCAGCGCTTTATCCTGCTTATTAGTGGGGGTAACCGCCTTTGTTGTGGCAATTCAAAGCGATTTGTCTCCGCTTGAACATCAATTTTATATCATCGCGCTGTGTGTAAGCTGCCTTATTCTAGGCGCTTCGGTGAATCACGTGAGCAAATGGGTGGCGAGCGATTAATGGGCCCTGTTTTTAAGAAGGTCACTCATTTCATTGGGCGCCCTCATAACGATGATGAGTTCGTTGAACTAGAAGTATACGCGGGCGGCATGGTTGCTGTTGAAGCTGAGCTAGTATTCGAGTTAGGAAAAGAAATTACTCCAGGTTCAATTGATACTAAGGGGCCACTTAAACACTTAATTAACGCAGTCTATGCCGGCGTTGAAATAGCCTCAAGCCCGGTAATAGACTTAAATAGCTATGGACCTACTGCAATCATCAGCGATTTTGGGGTTAACCAAGGGATGGTCGTTGGCGCACCTATCGAGCAATGGGATTCAGTGATTGAGAACATACAGACTTCTGTATTTATCAACAATGAACATATTAACTCTGCCCCTTCTAACAACGTATTGCGTGGCCCTATGGCTGCCGTGGCATATTTAATTGATCAAGCTGCGGCACGCAACATTACGCTACCTAAAGGTTGTATGATTTGTTCTGGTGCTATCACCGGTGTTCACGACACCGTTGCCGGGGCTAGCGCTACGGTAAGCTTTGAGGGCATTGGCAACATCAACATGAAGTTAATGCCTGTCACGCCATAGCGTTTCTGACAAAGCGGTAATCCGATACGGTTAATTACCGCTTTTCTGCCTCCTTTTGTGCTACATTGTCGTTGATTTCACACATATTTTGACAGTCTTATGCATAAAATACCTTTTGTTAATTTCTGCTTTTTAACCCGCTTAGCTGGCCTTATTAAACCCAATTCGAGGCAGCTTATCGTTATTGCTTCATTTTTTATACTTGGTGGTTGTGTGAGTACGCAAGATACAACCCCTTATGCATACATATCTTCTCCTTCGCCCTATCAAGATGTTGTGAGCGCTCAACAAAGGGCAGTTAAGCAAGACAAACTACTATTAGTTGTGCTTGGTGCACAGTGGTGCCACGACAGCACTGGCTTAGCTGAGCGCTTTTCAACTAAAGAGATGGATCTTATCTTACGTGCCCATTACGAAACCGTATTTGTTGATGTAGGAACGCTAGAAGACAGAAGAAATATTACCGAGCGGTTTGATTATCCAATTTACTACGCCACGCCTACCGTTATGGTTATTGAGCCCCAGTCAGGCGCCTTATTAAACAGAGCATCTATGGATATTTGGGGGCGCGCTGATAGTATTCCTTTGGCAGAATACATGGCGTATTTCTCACGCTTTCCAGCTATGACAACATCGCAAAAAGCGAAGTTAATCCATTGGAAAGCAACAGAAGAAGAACGTGCGTACAATAAAAAGCAAGCGGCGAGGCTTCAAGCTGCGTATGATACATTAGGCCCGCTGCTAGCGCAGGATTTAGCGGGTAATACGCCTGACGGGTTGAATTCACTATGGAAAGAAACGAAGAAGTTTCGTACAGAACTACAAAAAGTCTTAGTAAAACGAACTGAAATAACGCTAGATCCTGAAGGCGGTAACGGCGTTAATACTAAACCAGCACTTCGCCATTACCATCCTTTCTCTTGGGAGCGAAACTAACGCTGCCTGCTCCCAAAAGAACGGCAGTGCTGCGAGGCCTTCGTACAACACTAAGCCCCGCTAGCTTCGTCTATTTAAGCCTTAGCACTCGATGCACTGCTTTGGTTTGACCCGTTACTGCTTCGGCGCTTTGATGGGCGACGAGTACCATTGCCCTCAGAGCCAGTATTTCTTTGCCTAACCGGTTTACCACTCGTATTTCCTCGTCCATTGGATTTACTTGAGCGATTACCACCGTTTCCGCTTCTGTTATTTGTACTTTGCCCATTTCTTTTACTTTGCGCGCCTTTTTCACTCTGGCTGCTACCTTCACCTTGGGGGGCTTTCGGCTTTTTCGCTTTCTTGGGCTTTTTCGGTTTAGATAGCGTTGTAGGCGGTACAACTTGCTGAGGCTCAAACCCTTCTAGCGTTTCACGAGGAAGCAATTTTTGAATAAGTGTCTCTATATCTTTAAGATTCTGTAGCTCTTCGGCGCTAACAAATGACCAAGCTTGGCCGCTGGCACCAGCACGTCCAGTACGGCCTATTCTATGTACGTAGTCAGCTGCCGTATTTGGCAAATCAAGATTTACCACAATAGGTAATTCACTGATATCAATACCACGGGCCGCAATATCGGTGGCAACCAGTACTTTTATATCACCATTTTTGAAATCAGCGAGGGCTTTTGTTCTCGCCCCTTGGCTTTTATTACCATGTATAGCTGCACTAGGAATTTTTGACCGAGTCAACTTTTCTGCAATGCGGTTGGCGCCGTGTTTTGTGCGGCTAAATACGAGTACCTGTTCCCACTTTTGTTGTTTTATCAAACAAATAAGCGCAGTGGTTTTTTTCGATTTATCAATGGTCACTAGATGCTGCTCTACAGCATCGACGGTAGTGTTAGCCGGCGCGGTTGAAATACTTACCGGATTGCGTGTAATGGTTTTGGCCAGCGTGGTTATTTCGTCAGAAAAGGTGGCTGAGAAAAGTAAGCTTTGACGGTCTTCAGGCAACAGTTTAAGCACTCTCTTAATATCGTGAATAAAGCCCATATCTAACATTCTGTCGGCTTCATCTAATACCAAAACTTCAAGTTGAGAAAACTTCACCGCGTTTTGCTGATATAAATCTAACAACCTGCCTGGTGTTGCGATAAGTACATCTACGCCTTTGCGTAACTTTATCATTTGAGGGTTAATGCCTACACCACCAAATACGACGGCTGTTTTTAACGGTAAAAACTCGCTAAATGCGCAAATACTTTCTTCAACTTGGGCAGCTAATTCACGAGTTGGCGTCAAAATAAGCGCCCTAACGTTATTTGCAGACACCTTTGGACCCGACATCAATCTTTGTAGAATTGGAAGACCGAAACCCGCCGTTTTCCCGGTTCCCGTTTGCGCCGCTGCTAGCACATCCTTCCCTTCCAATACTTCTGGAATTGCCTTTTCTTGGATAGGTGATGGTGTGCTAAACCCACGTTTTTCAATAGCTTTCAACAAAGGTTCAGCGAGCCCTAATTGGGTAAATGACATTAATAAACTCCTGTCATGGGTATTTTAATAAAAGTTGCCTACCGCAAGGTATAAGCGCTAGTGCTTTATTGCTAACCGCGGGGGTTATAGATTACTGGGGAAACCTAAAGAGATACGCCATCGCCAACTTGGCTTACTGGTGTTTGAAATCAAGAAAAGAACGTATGTATTTACTCTTACAAATTGCGCGCGGAGTCTACCACTAAACGCCCCACGCCACCAGCGCATTTTTTGTTCAACTCTACCAATCATTGTTTTTGTTAAAGAAAGCTATTTGTTTAAAACGTCGCTTTTACTAAAAAAGTGTAAAAAGAAATCTATCACCTGCGAGTGCATCGTATTACGGCCTTTTTTAGACTAATTGCTGATGAATTACACAAGAAAAAAAGATAAAACGTCTATACTCAATGGGTATTGGAGATGTTTTAAATTTTGCTGATTTACGTTCTCTCAATGCACGCTTTCTTCCGGTATCAACGACAACTAGAGTTTTTTTCTTGAAAAGTCTTCGTTCTCAAATTTCTTTCAACACTGTCACATCAATCGCGATTATTAGCGCGTTGATCATTACCTTATCAATTTACGTTTATGAAAAACTCTACATTGAATTTGTATCTACCGAAGTTAATGCCATTGGTGAAAATATCTCGGTTGATCTTATTGATTATATCAATGAGCCTGCAGGCAGCTTTAATCAAACTGAAGTATTGCTTAGGCTAGATGAGTATGAGTATGCAGAAACGGCTTACATTTTCAATAGCCAAGGGGAGTTATTGAACGTTTACATCGGGCAAGCGGGTTTGAAGGCGCGAGCTAAACCTAACGCATTTGAAAGTAACGTAGACGGTAGCCAGATTTTTAAAATAGATACATCATCAAAGGCCTCTAATGCGCTAGAAGACGTCAATTCGATCACCGCCCTCGCACTGGGTCTACACCACATTAATAACAAAGTGGTAATGGTGAAAACAATAGGTGAACCCATATACCCGCTTGGAAAGTTTATCCTAATTTTCAATCTCCAAGAGGCCTTAAGAGATAGTCGAGAACGCTATATCACCTTAGTTGCCCCTTCCGTTGTTTTTCCTATTTGCCTCTCTCTTCTTCTCTCGGTAAGAGCCCAACGCAAGGTGTTCAGACCTCTCAATACCCTTATTAAAACCATGGATAGTGTGGTTGATGATAAAAATTACGATGTAAAAGTAGAAGAAACGGAGAGAGAAGAAACCCTTGCCCTTTCTCGCGCTTTTAACAATATGATGGGCAACATACAGGCCGAATCTGAAGCCAATCAGCAAAAGAATGCATTGCTAGAAAAGCAGCAGTCACAGATGGAACGCCTTGCCAATTTCGACGCGCTCACCGGTTTACCTAATCGACAATTTTTAATGAAAATCCTGTCTATTGAACTGACTAAGGCGCGAACGAACCGTAGTGAACTTGGCCTTCTTTTTGTGGATATTGATGGCTTTAAGTCTATTAATGACTCATTCGGCCATGATACCGGCGATAAATTTTTATTACATATAAGCGTGCTCATGAGCAAGCTGCTTGACGAAGCCTATACGCTAGGTCGCTTGGGGGGCGATGAGTTTATTATAATAGCACCAGATATAGGTGACCCAAAGACGCTAGAAGATATGGCTGCCAAGCTTGTAGTCGCAGTGTCTCGTACCCATATTTTTAACACATTGCGATTAGACTCAGGCGTAAGTGTTGGGCTTGCCCTCGCCAGTGACTGTAACTATGAGCTTTCAAGCCTCATTACCAACGCCGACGTGGCAATGTACAAAGCCAAGGGCAGTGGTAAGGCGAGATTTATGTGGTTCAACGAGGAAATGCTTGCCGACACTAAACGGAAAGTACTCATCTCAACCCGTCTATCTAGTGCATTAGAAAATGATGCGTTTTATCTGGCTTATCAAGCAAAAGTCGACGCTGAACAAAATATCATAGGGTTCGAAACACTTTTGCGTTGGCATGATGATGTACTCGGTCACGTGTCGCCCGCAGAATTCATTCCTATTGCAGAGCAAACCGACAAGATTTCATTAATTAGTATGTGGATTATAAAGCGATTGGAAATTGAAGCCCCCCGCTTAATCAAGTCCTTCGGTTCGCAAATTATTATATCGATAAACTTGAGTCCACAAGACTTAAATAGCGAACGCTTAACCCAATTTATATTGAAGGGAATGAGAGAAAACAAGCTACCGGCAAAAAACCTTGAGATTGAGATTACCGAAACCGCGTATATGAAAAACTTCAACGTGGCTAATAGCTTTTTCGAATCGATTAAGCATTATGGTTGTCAGCTTGCGTTGGATGACTTCGGTACCGGTTACTCATCGCTAAGCTACTTGACCAAGTTTGATATCGACACATTGAAGATAGACAGAAGCTTCATCAACAACATTGGCATTTCTGAGCAATCAGAACTCATCACAAAAACCATTATAAAAATGGCAAAAAGCTTAAACTTCTCGGTCTGTGCGGAAGGCGTGGAAACCCGAGAGCAGGCGGCATTTTTACTTCGAAATGGGTGTCATGCGCTTCAAGGGTTTCTTTACAGTAAACCCACTCCCCTTGAAGACGTTTTAGCTACTTCACGAAGGCGCGCCTTATAAGCAAGGCGCTTTCGTTGTATGAGGCTTATTAAAGGCTTTTGTATATCACAGTTAGGTGTTCAGGCAATTCAGTTTCAGCAGGTACATACCCCACGGCACCTTTGTTGTTAGCAATATATGCTAGCATTGCTTCCAACGTACCGAACTCTTTCGGTGGGGTCATACGACCGCTAAAACGCATTTGTGCCCAATAAGATTGAATGCGAGATTCAGGCAGAGTAATAATCTTGGCATTAAAAATGGAGCGTGACCGGTTACCGGGCGCCATAGCAACCGGATGTAAGCCCATACCCTGTGTATAACTATTATTCATAAAAAGCGTTCTTACATCTGCTTTAGTAAACGCTAAGCTACTTTCTGAAACATTAGCCACAACCCAAATATTGTCTTGGGCGATTGCGGCGCGAGCCCCTAGTAACAAAAGCACTATTAGCGTGTATCTAAACATTAAAATACCCACTCGAGCGCTACTTGGTAAAGCGTTGCGTTTCTATCAAAGCGCTGGTCATCAACTACAAAAAAAGAGGTTTTCCCTTCTTTGCCATCTAGAAAGGAGACTTCAGTCTTAAGCGCAACATTTGTCTTTACGTCCCATCTTGCGCCGAGCGTCCACGTATCGAGATCGTCGGTTGGAAAGTAACTATTTAACTCCTCAACCGCATAATAAAGCTGGTCGAGCGCGGGTGTGACACCTACGGGTATCGTATTCTCAACGGTATTAATTGACTGATTTGAAGCGGCATAAGTGATATGAAATAACACGCTTTCATAGTAATAACCGTACGAAACATAGAAGCTTTCTAAGTTAGCCAGAACGTCGATATCAGATGATACTTTCATCCATTCCCCGCTTAAGTACCAGTTTAGCGTGTCATAGCTCGCGCCAAGAAGAAAAGCACTAGCACTGTCATTGATTTCAAATCGCTCTGCGATATCGTCAAAACCTGCCGCTTTCAGCCCTTGAATGAGAGGCGCAATTTCATCTATTGATGTTTCTACCTTCGGACCGTTGATTGCCGCGGTTCTCAATTGAAAACCACCGTAATTCACTTCTATGACGCCGCCATAGAGTTCATCTACTTCAACTTCAACATCAATACCACTTGAGATGAGATTATCTTTATAGCCTCCATAATACGCTTCAAAATCGACCACAGCGTCGCCAAACGTTGCACGATAGCGGGAACTAACCCCTTCGTACTGAGAAAACATGTAGCTGCTATACAACTGCTGTGGGGCATTTATCCAAGGGTATGCAAACCCTACGTCAATAACATCAGAATACTTCAGAAAAGGGGTTCGTAAACGACCAACGTTAAACTGCCAGTCTTCGACTGGGGCATAGGTAAGATATAACCATTCGACGCCAGACTTTCGGTCTTGGTCTGTATGAAGTAAAAACTGAACGGAAGCTGATAACGTTGATGAAAACCCATAGTCAGCTTGTACAGCAATAAGCGATTTTTCAGAAAAACTGACGCCACTATCGTAACCTTCATAGGTGGCAAGATTTGTATCTAACTTCCCGCCTACCGCCCTGGCAAAGCCCGAAAGTTCGAGTTTGTCAGTGCCACCCATTCCCTCTAACGAGAATAAGCATGCGACTGTGGCCATCACGGCTAGTAATGATTTGTTTAAGGACATTGTATTAACTTCTAAACAGCCAATAAGAGGGCTTTTGTAGTGTAATGATAGAGCGTAACTGGCATATCAGTAAATGATAGTGGTAGTTTGCTAAATCGACAATAGAGACTTTAGACAAAAGAGCCGGCAACGATGCCGGCTCTTTTACGTGCTTTATTTTATTCTGTCTTTTACCTATTAAACCTGTAGGCACGCCTGTGTAATAAGGTCCCATTGCTTATCTGCAACCCATTGCGGTTTAGCAACCCAGGTACCACCTGCAGCAAATACGTTATTTAATGCAAGGTAATCATTAAAGTTGTCGGGCGATACTCCACCGGTTGGGCAGAATCGTGTGTCTTTAAACAAACCTCCTACGGCTTTTAGAAAAGCCGCGCCGCCAGATAGTGACGCTGGAAACAATTTCATTTCTCTAAAGCCATGTTCTCTTGCCAGTACAATATCAGACACGTTTGACACACCAGGAAGCACAGGTAACCCCGATGCTACTAGCATGGTAAGCAAACGTTCAGTTACCGCTGGTGTAACAATAAAGTCTGCCCCGGCATTTATCGCGGCATCAAGTGATGCTTTATCAATGACGGTACCAGCACTAACAATCATGTGCGGCAACACCGCTTTAATAGCGCTAATACATTTCGCAGAGTGCTCTGTGCGCAAAACCACTTCCACGGTCGTCAGTCCCGCTTCTGACATTGCGCGAGCGATCGCCACGCCGTCAGCTTCATTATCTGCTTGAATGATAGGAAGCAATTGTTGCTTGCCCATAACTTCTGATATCTTTTTCATGTATCGTCTCTTGATATTGAGCGGGCCATCTCGGCCCGAATTTTTTAGTTAACGCATTGCAGGGCTAAGCGAGCGAAGGGGAAAAGGATGAAACTAAATCAGAGTAGGATGCTTTGTCCACTATAGCCCCGGGATGTTGAATGACGAAGCCTGCACACTGGGCCGCTTTTTTAACACAGCTTTCTGTTTTTTCACCTGAAAGGTAAGCACCTAGAAAAACACCGTTAAAAGCGTCCCCTGCTGATGTTGTATCTACGACGTTTTTGACAGGCGTCAATCCCACTTCAGAGACTTCCCCCTCGGCATCCACCAGGGTTACCGCGCAACTTCCGTTTTTAATAACTAGCAGCTTGAAAGAAAACGGGGCTAAAAACGAAACAATTTCCTCTACTGATTCAAACCCGTATAAGAAGTTAAAATCTTCAAGCCCTGGTAAAGCGATATCTGCAACTTCAAACGCTTTTTCATATAAGGCTTTTGCATCGTTTCTGCCTTTCCACAACGCTGGCCGATGGTTCATGTCGAAAACTATTTGGGTGCCGCTGTCTTTAAGTTTGCCTAGTAAACGCCAAAATTTATTAAGATCTTCTCTGTTTAACACCGCCAGAGAAATTCCAGAAAAAAGGACCATATCCATGGCGGTAAGCGACGCTGTATCTGATTCATTTAATAACGACATCAAACCCTTTGCTGCAGAGTCATTTCGCCAATAGGTAAATGAACGCTCACCGCACGCATCAGTATAAATTTTGTAAAGCCCGATATGTTTGTCTGGGTGAGCATATAAAAAGCGCGTATTGATTGACTCACCTCGAGTAAATTCCAGCATCTCTTTAGAAAGCGGGTCACTCCCTATCGCACTAATAAAATAACTCTCTAATGCTGGGAATGTGCGTTTTAAATAAACGGCAGAATTAAAGGTATCGCCTGCAAAACCTTCCTGCAGTAAACCATCCACTTTTTTAAGTTCAGCCATGCACTCGCCAATAAAACCAACTCTCATATATTCCACCCTACGAACTCATAGCTTTGTATTATTTGCTTGTTTTAACGTTATTCGGCGCTGCTGCAAGCAACGCCAATTGACTTACTCTAATGACTATAATTACTGACACTGGCAGCCGTCTTTAGCCGTTAGAAAATCTATAATTGACGGCTTATCGGTGTTACTAAAGCTATTTTGGCTGAGCGTCGTTTGTGGCTCACCGACCGTGTGTTCAATGCGTACCTTCGCACTAGAGTCGAACGTATTATTTCGAATGTTTGTTTTTTGGACGCCATGAAGGAAGATGCTTGCTTTGCGCTTATTTCTTTTGCCGTGACCCACCTTGGTCAGCGTATTATCACTCAACGTTACTTTGGGCCCGAATGTACTCTCATCCGTCCCCCCACGATAAATCAAGGCTAGTGCTCCGCTCACGTTTTCAAAAACATTATTGCTAATGTTGAGTACTTCAACGTTGTAGATACCCAAGTCATCTTTTTCTTTATTGAACGCAAATACGTTTCCAGAAATTGTTTCAAAATGGCTGTTCGTCACAGAAAAACCACCTCGCCTTTTGTTTCAGCACGCAAAGTAACAGGGGCTTGTTTGCTGCCTTGGGCCTGAAACTTAATTTCGAAATCGCGATACGTTCCGTTTTTAAAAACAATATCGTCTCCCGGACCTACCTGGCTAACAGCATCGTAATAGGATGCTTTAGAATCTACGAAAAAGTCTTCAGCGTTAACAGTCGAGTTTAGCGCCAACAAAGTAACAACGCCGACCGCTGACTTAAAAGTACTCTTTAACTTCATACATCCCTCTCCTTGCCGAGCAAGTATTGAAATTTTATTGCGCTAACCGCATTAATTGGTCACGTTGTTTTGCAAAAACGCAATTATGCTGTTATTTATTTGTTACCGATTGCTTTAGAATCTAACCAATAAACAAACCAAAAACAACCAATTTATTTTACCAATAACCAAATTATTGTATTACCAATTAGATTTTTTATCGTTTAATAAGCGTTAGTATTAACGATACATAAGGGACTTTGCGCTTTGCGCTAGTTTCGATATACAATGGTCAGATAGAATTCTTTTACCAATTGTGTACCCTCTACTTGGTAAGCAACAGGCAAACAAGGGCTGTAAATATGAAGACTCGTCGTCTTTTCTGGAGCATCGTTGAGAAACTCGAGGCGCTAATTGATCAGGGGATTTATCCTGAAGGTAGTCGATTACCCGCTGAAAGAGAGCTTGCAGAAACTTATAATGTTAGTCGCCCTACCATTCGCGAGGCTATCATTGCTCTTGAAGTGCGCGAGCGCGTTGAAGTAAAGACGGGCTCTGGCGTTTATGTACTGCATCAAAAAAAGCCTGGTCAGGTAACCAAGCCTATCAGTGCATTTGAACTCACACAGGCCCGTGCATTGGTTGAAGGCGAAGCGGCAGCGCTTGCAGCAGCAACCATTTCTAGTGAAGAATTAGAGGCATTGAAGCAAACCTTGGTAGAGATGAAATCGCCAGAGAAAGCGGATGAAGCCGACCAACGCTTCCATCAGATTATTTCTCAAGCAACCCGCAACAATGCAATTATGTTGTCTGTTGAAAACTTATGGGCACTGCGTAGAAGCGTTCCACAAGTTATCGCTGCATATAGTGACGTGTGCTCCCAAGGTGAAGAGCAAAGGCTTCAAGAACATACGCTTATCTACGATGCTATAGAAAGTAAAGATTCGGCCGGTGCACGCCGTGCAATGCATCAGCATTTTAATCGTTTGATCAATGCATTATTTGACGCAAGTGAAGCAAAAGCACTTGAAGAAATTAAACGAAAAACAGATGAAACCAGAGGGCTCTATTCAATTGCTCATTTAAGACAGTAGTGACAGAAGGTTTTCTGATTGTAAAATAAAACAGGCTTCTTATTTCTAAGAAGCCTGTTTGCTTTGTAGGGTACTCTTATGAGTCACTGTTTTTATTATTTTGCTTTAAGGCGTAAGAGCAAAGTTCTACTTCGAGGTAAATATTGAACCTAAAATACGGCCCGACACTTCCCCAAAACTTGCTTAAACGCGTAGATAAGCTTGTTCACATTCCGCTTTCTCAAGCAGCAGAAAACCATTCCATACTACATTTCAGCCTTACCAGATGTCAACCAATAATTATTACCAATATTGGTAACCTGTTATTTTTGTGAATCTTCACGACAAATTTTTTACGAGTCCGTAGAACTTTTTAAGCAAGCCCGTTCACACCAATAAAATAAAAACAGAGTAAAATCAATACTAAGAAAAATAAAATCAATAACTTAGGATAACCACCCTTTAGTTCAAAGCCTCAGTACTTTAGCGTCTTATGCACAATAACAAGCTAAGAGACCTATATGACCAAAAAAGTTAAACCTAGTTATATGGCACAAAGGTAAGAAAAAGCTTTACCATGTTTGTTATAACAGATAAAAAGCGCGAAATTACTTTATGCGCTAATAACACTCACACTTACGCTGTGATAACCAAGTGAAATTAAAAGATGAATGTTGAAAGTTTAACCCAACATGCTGAAGAAAAATTGGCTCTCGTGAAAGCATCAGTTATGTCTGATAGCTTTATTATTCAGCTGACAACCATAGCGGTAATATATTGCATCGCCTTTTTGCTTGCCAGGCAAGTGAAGAAGCCGTTTAAGTTTACTAGAGAAAAACCCGAGCAAGGTGCACACACGATGCACGGGTTTCTATATAACTTAGGGGAGGCTCTTTTCCCGCTTATCACTATAAGTATGCTAAAGCTGACCACTGTGCTAGGCGCTCAGTTTCAGTTTGACGCGTGGCTATTAGAAATAGCGGTTGTCGTGGCATTAATGCTGTTTGTGAACTCACTCATTACCGGCTTTGTTGAAAATAAAACCATTGCAGGGCTTATGCGATGGGTAGGTTTACCGATTTTATTTTTGCACCTTGTTGGCGTGCTACCACTTGTTACAACAGCGCTGGCGTCGATAGCGATTTCAGTAGGGAATGTTGAGGTTTCTGCCTATGGGGTGACCCGAGTAGTGTTGTTTGGCGGGCTGCTCTTTTGGTTAGGTCGAAGTTCAAATGCCATCGGCCAAGATATCATACGAAACCACAAGTCCCTTGATGTATCCACCAAAGAGGTATTCGCTAAGCTTTTCGAAGTAGCCCTTTTCTGTATCGTATTTTTATTGTTACTTAATGTCATGGGGATCAACCTCACTGCCCTCGCTGTTTTCGGCGGCGCGTTAGGCGTGGGTCTTGGTTTGGGGCTTCAATCTATCGCTTCAAACTTTATATCAGGCATTATCATATTGTTAGATAAGTCGCTAACCGTAGGTGACTATGTCGAGCTTGAAGACGGAAAAAAAGGCATCGTAAGAGAATTTAAAATGCGCTATGCCGTGCTTGAAACCTTCGACGGGAAAGATGTACTTGTACCCAACGAAAAATTCATCAGCTCTTTACTCATTAATTGGACGCACAAAAACCAAAAGCAACGTTATCGTATCGACTTCTCGGTTGCGTACAAAACAGATATTCGCGCAATGGTAGAAATTATTAAAGATACCGTGGCGGCACACCCGCAAGTGATCAGTGGCGAAGACATTCCTTTTGAAGAACTACCAGACTGTGAAATAGATAGTTTTGGCGACTCGGGCGTGAACATGTTTGTTGAATTCTGGATGGAAGGAATAGACGACGGCAAGAATCGTGTGGGCGGTGATTTGTTGCTGGCCGTCTTTGAAACCTTACGTGAGCATAATATTGAAATTCCGTTCCCTCAACGGGAAGTTCGCGTTATCAACGAGCAAGATATCGGTATCAGAAATACCACTTCGTAAGTCATAGAGTATTACCTTCGCGCTTGACTAAAACCTTGCGCGAAGCGTATCCCACTGCCACTCTTGTGCAATTAACCCTAGCGCTTGTGTAAACTTCTCGTAGTCGTTTTGCCCCATGGCCGTCGCGACGGTTTTAAGTTGAGATTTGGCCCTTATCGCTTTCACCTGAAGCAGCTCAAGACGCTTATCTGCGCTTGCATCGAAGTTATCAATTAAGATTGCGTTCGCCTTATTTGAGGCTTCCCATGCGGTAATGACATAGCCAACCAGCTTGGTATACACGCCTACCATGCGTTTTCGCTCAAAGATGGGTTCAAATAAAGAACCTTGCAGAGTTTTATGGAAACTGGCTTCGGTTTCGAAAACAACAGTGGCCTCAGCGTTTTTCAATTCCTCTAGCACGCTATGTAAAAGATGAATGTGCGTGACGGTATTCAGTTCATCAGAAGATAACGCGTTAATATCGTCACTTAACATTTCTAAATTTACTAAAGCACGTTGAAGACTGGCCATTAAGTTATGTCATGGATGGAAAAATAAGGTTCAGTGTAGCGAATTCGAACACGGTTTTCGACGAATACTCGATGGTTTTGATACTGATGACGTAAGCTTAATTTGAAAGCTGTACTTTCACTTAAAGCTAGGAAGAACAATATGACTGTTGCTTCGCTTTTTTACAACACCCTGGGTACTATATAGGCAAAGCGGATGTTTAAAGCTTGTACAAGCTTAAATAATAAAAACATTTGCATAAAAAAGGGGCCCTCCTAAAGTGAAGTGCCCCCTTTTGTTAGCTATCAAGCTACGAGTTAACGAGTTTGACTTACTTCGCTAGCTTCGCATTGAGGTCATGACGTAAATCAAAACGGTCTAGCGTCATTACTTTGGTCCAAGCATCGACGAAGTCTTCAACAAAGCGGGCTTTCGCATTGTCGTAAGCATACACTTCAGCAACCGCGCGTAATTCACTGTTTGAACCAAACACGAGGTCTACAGGTGTACCAGTATACATAACTTCGCCAGTACTTCTGTTAACGCCTTCATAAACAGAAGCATCATCGGTTTTTCTCCACTTAACGCCCATGTCTAGCAACGTTACGAAGAAGTCATTGTTAAGCGTGCCCACGTTATCGGTAAATACACCGTGGTTAGTGCCACCAGTGTTTGCACCTAGAGAACGCAGACCACCTAGTAGTACCGTCATTTCAGGCACGGTCAGGTTTAGCTGGTCAGCTTTATCTACTAGCATATCGGTTGGTGAGCGATAGCTTGCTTCTGCGTTGTAGTAGTTTCTAAACGCGTCTGCGGTTGGCTCAAGTAGCGAGAAAGAGTTAACGTCAGTTTGCTCTTGCGTGGCGTCAGTTCGACCTGGAACCACAGGTACGCTAACTTCAACACCAGCATCAGCAGCCGCTTTTTCGATAGCTGCAGCACCGCCAATAACAATCAAATCAGCAAGCGATACTTTCTTCTTCGAGAACATACGCGAGTTGTAATCTTCTTGTAGTTCTTTCAGTTTAGCTACTACTGCTTTAACCGTTTCTGGCTCGTTCGCTTCCCAGTTCATTTGAGGCTCTAGTGCGATACGCGCACCGTTTGCACCGCCGCGTAAATCAGAAGCGCGGAAGCTTGACGCCGCAGCCCATGCTGTTTTAACCAGTTGCTGTACTGTTAAGCCGCTATCTAAAATATCAGCTTTAAGCTTTTTAACGTCTTTGTCAGAAATGGTTTTGTAATCCGCTTTAGGCACAGGGTCTTGCCAGATAAAGTTTTCTTTAGGGATGTCGTTACCCAGGTAACGTTCCTTTGGACCCATGTCGCGGTGCGTTAGCTTAAACCATGCTTTTGCAAACTCCGTCTGATACTCTTTAGGGTCGGCTAAGAAACGTTCTGCAATTTTACGGTACTCAGGGTCATACTTAAGCGCAAGGTCAGCCGTTGTCATCACTGGTGGGTTTTTCTTACCTTCCACGTGTGCATCCGGAACTGATGTGTGTAGTGACTCATCAGTAGGGACCCATTGAATAGCGCCGGCTGGGCTGCGAGTTTGCTTCCACTCAAAGCCTAATAAGTTCTGAAGATATAAGCTTGTCCACTTAGTAGGTAGTTGTGTCCACGCACCTTCAAGGCCACTAGTTACGGTATCTTCAGCGTTGCCTTTACCACAGTTGTTTTTCCAACCTAACCCCTGCTCTTCTAGGCCTGCACCACCTGGCTCAGCTTCTAAGCAGTCTGCTGGTTTGTGAGCACCGTGCATTTTACCGAATGTGTGACCACCAGCGATTAGCGCTACGGTTTCTTCATCATTCATTGCCATACGAGCAAACGCGGTACGAATATTTTTTGCCGAGCCCATTGGGTCAGGCACACCTTTAGGGCCTTCTGGGTTAACATAGATAAGACCCATGTGCGTTGCACCTAGTGGACGCTGAAGTTTTCCTTCACGCTCTTCACGATCGCTTGCAAGCATTTCTACTTCAGGGCCCCAATACACCATATCTGGTTCCCAGTCATCAGTACGACCGCCCGCAAAACCATAGGTGTCAAAACCCATGTTTTCCATACCTACTGTACCCGCTAGGATCATCAAGTCGCCCCAAGAAAGGCTTTCACCGTACTTTTGCTTGATTGGCCACAACAAGCGGCGTGCTTTGTCTAAATTTCCGTTGTCAGGCCAGCTGTTTAACGGATCGAAGCGCATTTGGCCACCATCGCCGCCGCCACGGCCGTCTAGCGTACGGTAGGTACCGGCACTATGCCATGAAAGACGAATAAAGAATGGTCCATAGTTTCCAAAGTCTGCAGGCCACCAATCTTGCGATGTAGTCAGAAGCTCATTGATGTCACTTTTAACTTGGTCCAGGTCAAGTTTAGAAAACGCTTTGGCGTAATCGAAATCTTCCCCAAATGGGTTAGAGCGGTTGTCATGGTCTCTAAGCGGCGACAAATCAAGTTGATCTGGCCACCAAAATTGGTTGCTTTTTGCTTGAAAAGCTTTTGTCATGCCCGTGCCTTTTGCACCGGCTGGCTTACTAATTTGATCATTAGCAATCGCGCCTGTGGCACCTAGCGAAAGTGCTACAAGTGCAGATAGCGTGGTTTTTCTAAACCTGTTCATGTTCATGGTCTTTTCCCGTCTGAGTTTGTTTTCGTTATCAAATTGCGGCGATAGCGTTAAACCGCAACAGTTAACATTTTGTTTACCTTGTAAGCAATTAAAAGATAGACGGGCTTACGCTTTATTTACAGTTGATAAAATGAATTCAACTGATTGGAAAATCCAATCAATTAAAAAAACTATCAAATTCTGACAGTTAGCCTTCAGATTTATTTAAACAGATAGAAAAACGCTACGGCTAACGAAGCGTACATATTAGTCAGATGAGTGTCGTGAATCTCTTTCACAGGCTGGGAAAATTTTTCTCGTCTTGTTTTCAATAGCACAAGGCACCTTTTGCCAAGTGATTAAAAAACAGGCGGAAATACTCATCTCTTTGTAAAGTTTTCTTTTCTTTGAAGGTAATTTTGCAATTTCTACCATGGCACAGCACTTGAAGCATAAGTAGTGCAATAAATCACGCATTAACTTCAATAAGAAGTCGATGGAATGTTATAGAAGTAATGAGGATGAACTTATGAAAAACACACTTAAGACACTTACTGGACTAGCTACTGTTGCCTCTATCAGTGCAATGGCTTCGTTTGGTGCCCATGCTCAATCTAACCAGATTGAAGCAAAAGACAGTGGTTTTTACGTAGGTGGTAATTACGGTTACCTACGCGTTGAAGGTGAAGACGACTTCGACGACGACAAAGACGTATGGCAAGGCCTTGTAGGTTATAAGTTTAACGAATGGGTAGCGATTGAAGGTGGCTACGTCGACTTTGGCGATTACGGTAACGATATCGCAGGCGCTGAAACAGATGGTTACACCGCTGCTATCAAGGGTATTTTGCCACTTACCGAGCGCTTCTCGCTTTATGCTAAAGCGGGTCAGCTATGGTCAGAAACTGAATACAACTTTGCAGGTGTATCACGAGATAACGACGATGAAAGCTTGTTCGTTGGTGCAGGTCTTAGCTACGCGGTAACAAGTAATTTCTTAGTAAACGCTGAATACACCGTTTATGATACTGAATTGGACGCAGATGAAGCGTTCGATGATATCGACGATACCGATTTTGAAACCGATCTTAAACAAGCAAGCATCGGTGTTGAATACCGCTTCTAACATAAGCGCATGTTAGCGCATAAACTTAGTTAAATAGTTACGAAGCCTTTGCCCTGTGCAAAGGCTTCGTGTTGTTTGTCAGCCATCTATTCGCTGAATGAGTTCCGTCCACTCGCGTACTTTCGACACTGTCGCTTTCGCAAAATTATCAATTTTTTAAGAAGAAAGTGGTGAATTCCCTGCCAAAGCTCTCACTTTATCTTGAAGCTAAAATCGCTCCATCGCTGGGTATATAGATGTAGTTTTCTGCGTTTATAAGCTGTGAATATTAAACTCGGTACATTGTGAAAATCTTACAAGCTTTTCTCTCTATTACTACTTCACCTCAATAAGAAAAAAGCACTTATTATTATATATCATAGACTTATACACCCCATCATTATGTAGATATCAGGTATGAATACTGCAACCTCTAAGACAGATTAATAGAATGAATAACAGGTAAAAGCACATGCAATCAGGTAAGAGCATATTCCAACCAGGCCAAAACTGTTGGGTCGAAAGTAAGGCCCGTTTCTCTACGCCACTCATTGATTGCGGGAATTACTATAAGGCGTTGCACAGTTCAATAGTTAAAGCCAGGCACAGTATCTTTATTGTAGGCTGGGACATAGACAGCCGAATTCGTCTACTAAGAGGCGATGACGAGGCCAATAGCGAGGCACCCAGTGTAATTAGTGACCTGCTAAAGTGGAAAGCTGAACAACTCCCCGATATTAAGATTTACCTATTGCGGTGGGATTCATCGTTGGCATTTTTCGCTCAGCGAGAAATGTGGGCGAAAGAAGTGTGGGAAGAGAAAACGCCGGATAACGTACAAACTGAACTTGATGGCACAATTCCCATGGGCGGTAGCCAGCATCAAAAAATCGTGGTTATCGACGATGAATTGGTGTTTTCAGGTGGAATGGACGTGTCGACAAATCGCTGGGACACTCGTGACCACCCCGTTGTATCTGAAGAGCGCGACGGCCCAGATGGCGAATATGGCCCCCTTCACGATGTGCAAATGGTATCAAGCGGTCCCGTAGTAGAAGACTTTGCAAAATTAGTTAGATGGCGCTGGCAGCGCGTAGCCGAAGAATCTCCTATTGATATGAGAGAAGACGCGCGGATTGATGATAATGCGCCCCTTCCTGATGCGTGGCCTGAAGATTACCCGCCGCTTTTTGAAAACGTAGAGTGTGCACTTGCCCGTACTATTCCGTTTATGGATAAAGTAGAGCCAGCGCAAGAAGTACGTCACATGCTGCTTGACCTTATCGGCGAAGCCGAATCTGTTATCTATATTGAAAACCAATTCACAACTCGACAGGAGATAGCCGAGGCGCTTAATAAGCAACTTAAGTTAAAGCCTAATCTTTCGGTCATTATTGTGAGCTCTTACGAGCCCAAAGGTAAGTTTGAATGCGAAGCTTTTTGGGCGAGTCGAATTGAATTTAAAGCGATCTTAGAAAAGGGCATCGACCCAGAGCGAGTGAAGCTAACCTACTCTTCCATTGAAGACATGCAAGGCCGCCGAGCTTATAAGCGAATTCATTCAAAAGTGATGACCATTGATAACAAATATCTTGTGATCGGCTCTTCGAATTTAAGCAACCGCTCTATGACCTTAGATACAGAAATAGACACAGTGTTGTTTGGCAATAGCAAGGAAAATCAAGCCTGTATTGAACAGGTGCGTAATGATTTACTTGCTGAGCACACCGGCAGAGATATTGCCGACATGCCGGCTATTTTCGATAACGATTCACCGGTTGAAGCCTTAATGCAGGGGCAAATAGCACATGGCTATGTGCTAACTGAAGTACGTGATGAAGTTTTCACTGAACACTCCGGCCAAAATATGTTTCGTGCACTCTCAGATCCAGAAGAACCTTTGATCTCGGTGCCAACTTTTGATGGCGCGGCCCTACCTGCTCGCAATCCAAGACGTCGAAGCATTATGATTTTGATAGGTCTTGCAATAATTGCCGTGCTAGGTGGGTTAATGTTTTGGGCGAGTCAATCCATTCCGTGGTTGAGCTCAGACAGCATCAATGCCTTTTTAGAAAAAAGCAGGGGCACTTACTTTGCGTTACCCACGGTCCTATTAGTCTATGTTGTTGGCGGTATACTGTTCTTCCCGGTCACCGTACTATCACTGGCTGTCGCCGCTATTTTCGGTCCAATTTGGGGCCCTATTTACGGCATCATGGGGGCACTTATGAGCTCAGCCATTATGTTCGGTGTTGGCAAGCTATCGGGTAATGCTGGGCTTAGAAAGATAGGCGGCCCTAAAGTCGCGGCGGTTGATGAAAAACTGAAACGCAGCGGCATAGTTGGCGTAGCAGCTATCCGGATGTTGCCTGTGGCGCCCTTTAGTTTAGTTAACTTGGTAGCGGGTATTTCATCAATAGGGATCTTCCAATTCTTGGTAGGAACGTTTTTAGGTATGTTTCCTCCCATGATTGCTAAAGGCTTAGTGGGTGATTCTATCGCGCAAATTTGGCAGAACCCATCGCCTGAAACAATCAGCTATTTAGTTGGCGGTATTGTACTGTGGGGCTTAATGATCTGGGGCTCACAAAAGTTCGCTCGATTCTATCAAGCCCGTAAAGAAGCGAAAAGCGACAGCGAAAATGAAGATAGCAGTAGTAAAAGTGAGGTAGAAAAATGTGCCGCATAGTGACTTATAATATTCACAGCGGAATAGGTAGAGACAAAAAACATGATTACAAACGTATTGGGCAGTTTCTCGCAAGCAGCGGTGCCGATGTCGTGTTGCTGCAGGAAATGGACACCCGCCCTCCCGAGCGAGATACCGCACAAGATGTTAGAGACATATGTGCCGAAAATACCTTTAAGCTTATACCTTCGCCAGCCATCAGAGAAGCTGATGGCTGGTATGGCAACGCTATACTCACTCGCTACGACGTTTTATCAAACGACACGGTTGATGTAAGCCAAAGCGGGCGACAACCGAGAAATGTGCAAATTGTCGAATTAAAAACAGAGAAAACGCCGCTTACTGTCGTGAATACGCATAAGGGACTAAAAAAACTGGAGCGGCGCTCACAGTTCTCTTTGCTTCATGAGCACCTTTCTCAGCGTCTCAAGGAAAAGCAAACCCCGTTAGTACTGGCTGGAGATTTCAATGAATGGCAGTTTTTTTCTAAAGCATTTAAAGGTTTGAATTCTTTGCTTTTTCAACAAAAAGTCGGCGCTACATTTCCTAGCCATTTCCCCGTCTTTTCGTTAGATAGAGTTTGGGTTACCGATGATATAAAAGTTAAAGCCTGTAGGAAGCTTAAGAATGCTAAAACCAGAGTATATTCCGATCATCTGCCTGTTCTTATCGATATAGAATTGCCTGAATCTCCTGACTAATGACCTGGTTGATCACCCAGCTAGCAAGGTTTAGACAGGGCGTAATATTATGCCGATTGGGCAATAAACGTCGATGACGCAAATTCTAGCGTGCCGCACCAGTGGTCAAGGGTATTTTCTTGCGCCACTACCTGTCTAATAACATCGATGATATGGCCAACGTCTTGCGTCAACTTAACCTGCTTATTGGTTGCCGCTAAGACCGTTCGGTGCATTTCAGGCTGAGTGATTTTAAGCGTGGATACCAGCCCCGACTCTCTAAGGTGAAAGATAGCTGAAGTGGGCAAAATCATTACGCCTTCTCCCTGCATAACCTGTCTTAACCCCGTCATAAGCTGCCCCGAATAAGCCAGATCGTGCTTTAAACTTACCCCCGTCGCTTTTTCATAATCAGCGATAAGCTGGCCTAAGGCGTCTTTATTGCCTGGAGATAAAAGCGGCAGCTCGCTTATCTCCCAAAACTTGATGAACGACTTTTCTCTTAGCTCGGCGTACTGAGAATAGGCCGGTGAAGCGGTGAAAACCAAGTGTAATTCTTCTTGAATAAGCGGCGTTAGGTTCATGAACCTAGGCTCGATAGCCTGTTGGTAGGTCAGCGCGATGTCCACCTGCTTAGATTCTAGCCAGTCATTGATAGTGTAAGAAGGCCCGGTACTGATCTCTACTTTTACGTGTTTGTGATTTTTTGTAATTTCAGTTAATAACGGCAGTGAAAGTACATTGCCAATTGAAGGCAGCATACCAATCTTAATTTTTCTGTGCTGTGCCGGGTGAAATGCCTCCATGGCTAACTTTACATTATCTATTTCATCTGCAATTTTCTCGGCGTGCTTGTAAAATACTTTTCCCGCAGGCGTAAGGTTAACCCCAGAAAAGCTTCTTTCAAGTAATGTGGCTTTTACTTCCCTTTCTAAACTTGCTATTTGCTGACTTATAGCCGGCTGCGCTATATCTAACGCTTTGGCGGCAGCCGCAATACTTCCCTTTTGTACCGTCGTTATAAAATAATGCAGCTGTTTAGAATGCACTCGTCCCCCTTAATAAACCCGCAGCAAATATAGATTGCGCTTGGCCCCAAATCGATTGATTTGACAGTATGCGCACTGTGGTTTAACGCAAGCTATATGCCATTCCAATCAGTTATATGCAGCAAATTTGTAAAAATTGCGGGGAAATGGGAGAGACAAAAAATCTGATGCAGCTTAATACTTAAGTCTAACACCAAGTAAAATGGGCCGTTCGCTTAGGGTCAATACTTTTCTTATACCCCTGAATATTCTTCTTTCTTCCGCGAGCGCGAAAGAGTTTTTAGCCTAGACCCTGTACACGAGTTACACAACAACAATAACAAGATGCGAAACGCATCAATGTGGTGCTCGTGCGTGCCTAAAAAGAGTGCAGATTTAAACAATCCACATTCACAAATTAAGTAGCAATAAGCACGATTGGGAACACTGATGAAACAAAAGAAACTCCATACTGCAGTACGTTACGCACTTACCGGATTAACCCTTTTTACCACGTCAATGCTTGCACAAGCGCAAGAAGTGACAGAAGAAACCGCCGAAGCGAAAGACTTAGAACGCATCGCTGTTGTTGGGGCGCGAGGCGCGCCACGGTCGGTGACCAGCTCTCCTGTGCCGGTTGATGTATTAACCGCAGAAGACGTAGAGGCAGTAGCTTTTACCGATATGAACAACGTTCTTATGACCTTGGTTCCCTCTTACTCCGTTGGCCGTCAGCCTATATCTGACGGTGGAACCTTTATTCGCCCCGCAACACTTCGTGGCATGCCTACCGATAAAACCTTGGTACTGGTTAACTCTAAGCGACGCCATAGAGCAGCACTTGTTTCTATTGGCGGCTCGGGTACACAGGGCCCAGACATTGCAACTATCCCCACAGCAGCCATTAAAACGGTAGAAGTACTTCGAGACGGCGCGGCAGCGCAATACGGTTCAGATGCTATCGCTGGTGTTATTAACTTCCAGCTTAAAGACAACACGGAAGGCGGTTCTTTTACCGCTGATTATGGCACGTACTATGAAGGTGACGGTGACCAAATAACCGTTACCGGCAATAAAGGTTTTGCCCTTGGAGACGATGGCTTTTTAAGTATCTCAGCAGAATATTCAGATAGCGAAGCAACATTTAGGGGTGAACAATATTGTGAGCCGTGGTTCTGTGTTGACGAGCAATCAGAACAGTATATTGCCGATGCAACAGCCATGGCCAATAGTGTACATGGTTCAGACGTGGTACAGCCGTGGGGACAACCGAATACAAGCGGTACGCGGGTATTTGTGAATGCGGGCTACGCCTTGTCTCCTGAAGCTGAGCTTTATGCTTTTGGTAACTACTCAGAAAGTGAAGGCGATGGTTCGTTCTACTATCGCTACCCAGGCAACGGTACAATTGAAGATATTCGCCTTGAAGACGGCTCTATCTGGAACCCAACCGAATTCTTTCCCGGAGGATTTACGCCGCGCTTCTTTGGTGACGTAACCGATTACTCTTTTGTAGGCGGTATCAAAGGTATGTCGGGCGACCTTACCTATGATATTAGTGGACGTTACGGAAATAATGAAATTTCCTATACCCTTGCCAATACAATAAACCCATCATTAGGCAACATGTCACCCACCTCTTTCGAGCCGGGCGACCTCACCAATGAAGAAACACAAATACAAGCTGACTTTACCTACGACCTTAGCGAGTACGTTCTTGCCTTTGGCGCAAGTTACTTAGATGAGTCATATGAAATATCTGAAGGTGAAGAAGCATCGTACTTTGCCGGTCCTTACGCAACGTCCGACCCTTACGGATTCTGTGACGGAACCACAGCAACGGCTGCGGGCCTATCTGTCATTGCAGCAGGTTCCTCACTAGATTGTTCTGACCCAGACGACGCCGTTTATACTGTAGTAGGCGTTGGCTCTAACGGCTTCCCTGGATACTCTCCAGATTACTCAGGTTCGTACGAACGTGACTCCTATGCCGTTTATACCGACATTTCAGGTGATATTACCGATGAACTTTTTGCCCAGGCAGCACTGCGATATGAGGATTATTCGGACTTTGGTTCTGAGGTGGTATACAAAGTCGCAGGGTTCTACCAACTAACGGATGATGTAGGCTTTAGATCGTCATTTGGTACAGGTTTTAGAGCGCCTACACCCGGCCAGCAAGGCACAACTAACGTTTCTACTCGCTTGCCAGATGGCTTCCCTGTTGCAACAGGTTTATTCCCAGCGGGTGGCGATGTAGCGCAAGCCCTTGGTGCCGAAGCGCTCTCGCCTGAAAAGTCGACTAACTTCACGTTGGGTATGACTGCTAACTACGGCGACTTAACGCTTACTGTCGACTACTACAACATTAAGCTAGAAGACCGACTTTACTCGGTTTCTACACGCGATGTTTCAACCACAGTGGTCACCGACCCTGACGCCGATGGCTATGATGCATACCAAAACTACCTTGCGCTTTCAGGTGCGAATGTATCGGGCGCCGAATCTATTGGTGGCGTGTTCTTCTTCCAAAACGCCTTCGATACGGTAACCGAAGGGGTCGACGTAGTTGCCACCTACAAAATGGAGTCTAAATACGGCGCTACAGTGTTAACCGGCTCTGTGAACTACAACAAAACAGAGTTTGACTCTGACCCTAGTGAATACCTTGATGCTGAAGATCAGTTCGACTTTGAAAACAGTCGCCCTGAAATGCGCGGTGTGTTCTCAGTGACACATAGCTACGACGTATGGTCTGCCGTTGCTCGCTTGAGTTATTTCGGCGAGTACGAAAATGCGGGTAGCGATGATGGAGAAAACGCGACGAGTATTCAAACATTCGGCGATGAGTTCATGTTCGATATTGAAGGGTCTTATCTCATTAACGAAAACCTCACGTTATCAGTAGGCGTGAGAAATCTCTTCGATAACTACCCCGACGTTAGCACTAATGGCGACGTCTGTTGTGGTGAAGTTTATGACTCTGGCTCGGTTGTCGATTGGCAAGGGGGGTATTATTACACCCGACTCGCCGCTCGCTTCTAATGCACTCTCGCTAACACCGACTGTTGTCGGTGTTAGCGTTTTAATTAACTTTATATAAGAAAAACGTTAAAGGTCACTCATGTTTTTAGCTGTTTTAAGCGGAGAAGAAAGCAGATGGAATTAGAACTACTGTGGTTTGTAGTTACTTTATGTATTACCGGTGCTATTGCAGGCATTACAGCAGGCCTGTTTGGTAATGGCGGTGGGTTTGTGGTTGTGCCGGCATTGCTTGCCGTTTTTCCCTTTTTTACTCCCCCTTCAGAAGCATTGGTTAAAGTTGCAATAGGGACGTCTTTAGCGTCTATCGTTGTTTCTAGTGCTCGGTCTGTGATGGCGCACCGTGCGAAAGGCGCTGTTGATTTTGACATTCTTCGCTCGTGGAGTATATGGCTTATTCTTGGCGTTGGCGGCGGGTTATTGATTGCTAACAACTCAAGCGCCAACGGGCTAACCGTTGTATTCGCTGCAGGCGTTCTACTATATTCGGTCTATTTTCTTTTCCCTGAGTTCGTCGTTCGACCCGGGCTTGTTTTCAACATGCCTAAGGGTATTGGTAAAGCTGTACTGGCGTTTGTACTCGGCGGCTTTTCTGCATTACTTGGTATAGGCGGCGGCACCCCTACTGTTATCACCATGGTTATGTGTCAGCGAACCATACAGCAAGCGGTAGCAACCGCAGCTGGTGTAGGCTTTTTAATTGGTCTTCCAGGTGCGATAGGCTTTTTGTTCATGAAGCATCCCGACACTGCCTCACTTCCGGTAGGCACCATCGGTTACATCAATATTCCAGCCCTTGTTGCAATTAGTATTGGTGCGATCTTTACCGCGCCAATTGGCGCGAAAATGGCGCACAACTTCAGCGAGAAGAAGTTAAAACGCTTATTTGGTATTTACCTCGTCATTGTATCGAGCGCCATGTTTTATAAAGCCATATAAGTAGTTTAAAAAGGAGAAAAACCGTGAGTTATAACCGTTCAAGACGTTTATTTATCGGTGGCTCTGTAGCCGCCTCGGCGATAGGCGCAAGTGGATTAAGCAATCTAGTTAGTGCGCAGTCTGTAGAAGCCGCTGCCAGTCAGCCTGCCGTTATATACGGCCCAAAGCCAGGCGTTGCAAAGCTCAATGCCAATGAAAACCCTTTTGGCCCAAGCCCTGCAGCACTAGAAGCAATTGCCACCGCGTCAGCCCAAGGTGGCGCTTATTATGCGTACCCCGCCGCTATGACACTTCTCGATATGATTGCAGAACGTCACGGCATTACGCGTAAGCATATTTCATTGAGTGCGGGTTCAAGCCCAATACTGTCTTATGCCGCCGTTGCCGCGAGTAAAAATGGAAAAATTCTTGGCCCAGATCTCTTTTGGGATACTACCTCTAAAGCCCCTGAAAAGCAGGGTGCACCCGAGATAATGAGAATTGCCAACACCGCCGAACTCGATATTGACCTTGATGCGATGTACGCCGCCATCGATGACTCAATTGGAATGGTACATATTTGTAATCCAAACAATCCGACCGGTAAAGTACTCGCCCCTAATAAGCTACGAGATTTCTGCATAAAAGCATCTAAGAAAACCCTCGTATTGGTTGATGAAGCCTATAATGAACTTATCGACGAACCGCCAAAGCACACCATGATCCCGCTGGTTAAAGCCGGCCATAATGTCATTGTTGCGCGTACGTTTTCTAAAATCTACGGCCTTGCAGGCATGCGAGTTGGTTACCTCATCGCCTCTGAAGAAAACACTGAATGGATTAATCGCTATGGAATGGGCGGATATACATTAAACCAAGCCGGTCTTGCCGCCGCAATTGCTAGCTACAACGATGATGCCTTTTTAACTTTTTCAAAAGAAAAAATTTATGAGGGTAAGGCAATGGTTATGGACGCGGTTAAAGCCAACGGTTTGACGGCACTGCCATCAAGTACTAACTTTATTTTCGTGAACTTAGGCGATGGTAACGCTGAGTATTTTCGCCAAGCGATGGCTGAGAAAGACGTGCTAATACGAGGAATTTATCGCACTTACCATAATTGGTCGCGCGTAAGTATGGGTAAAATCGCCGACGTTAAACGTTATGTTGATGCCATGCCCGCGGCACTCGATAAGATGTACACCATGCAAAATACCTAAAATGTTGTGGTGTGTACCGAGTGTCGGTTCACACCCTTACTTCCCCCCTACAATTAACGCTTTATTCAATTCAACTAAAAGTCTAATACGCACAAAAGTCACCTCTGTCATATACTAAAGATGTTGTATTGCTGCTCATCGCCCCCCGAGCAATAAAATTTAAAGGTATTGTTGCAGTAACGCTAAAACTGCACATACTTTACTAAAACGGCATATCACAAAAATGCCAATAAAGGAGGCTGTAAATGTCACTTTCTGTCTTAGTTGCTGATGATTCAAAACTGTCGAGGCGTAGCGTTATACGGGCACTTCCCGAAGATCTTGAATACAATATTACTGAAGCAACCAATGGCCAAGAAGCTATAGATGCCTTATCAGAGAGTAACTTTGCGCTCGTTCTATTAGATCTCACTATGCCTGAAGTAGACGGTGTAGGCGTATTAGAGTTTCTGCACGAAAAGACAGACGCGCCGAATGTCATTGTTATCAGCGCAGACTTTCAACCTGAAAAGCAAAAAATTGTTTTATCTCTCGGAGCTAAGCGTTTTCTTCGCAAACCCTTAGATAAAGAAGAATTAGCAATGACGCTGTTTGAGTTGGGGTATCTATGAGCATCGTATTACCACTAGATGAAGAGCAAAGAGATGCGCTTCAGGAATTGCTGAATATTTCTATGGGGCAAGCGGCAAACTCGCTCGCTCAGTTAATTGAAACCAAGATAGATATTTCTATTCCCAAAATTTCAGCAGTCACCCCTACACAACTGTATGGACTATTGTTTGAAACTGAAGGGGCTTTTTACACCCGCCAGTCGTTTTTAGGAGACGTTCATGGTGAAGTGATGTCCGTGCTGTCTCAGGCGGGTTTGACAGAAGTTGCCACCTTGATGGATTACGAAGACCCATTAAGTGAAGAGGACATTCAGGAAATTATATTAGAACTGTGCAACATCTTAGCGGGGGCTTGCTTAGCGGGTCTTTCGGAACAATTAGAGCTGACGACTAACTTGAATATGCCTACCCTGTTTCAACCCGATAAGAGCAATTTCGATGATTTAAAGTGGCAACATAGTTTAGTCATGGAAGTCCAATTCGTTATTGCTATCTCTTCGTTTAGCATGCGCGTGGTTTTCTGCCTCGACGATGAATCGCTTGCTCGAATAAAAAATACGCTGGATGAGTTGCTCGCATAATGTTTGAACAGCTGGTAGGTAAATTACCTGTCGGAATAGGCATAGTTGATGAGCAGTTTAACGTTGTTTACTTGAATGATTTTTTTCTAGATAGACTGCCTCACGATTTGCGAGACTGCTACAAAGACACACCGGTTACAGACCTATTCCAAGGGCAAGCGAAGTTTTTAAAACGCAGATTAAAATCGGTGTTTGTGCTGCAGCACCCAAGCTTTAGTTACTGGGAGCAGCGCCCTCATATATTTCCATTTAAAAGCTCTCGCCCCATTACGGGTGAAGAAACGCAGATGTATCAGAATATGGAAATTCTCCCCATCAAAGACAAAAGTTCAGGTCAGAAGTTAGCGTGTATCTTCTTACAAGATGTTACAGCCCAGGCTAGCTACTTTAGAGCGCAGCAAAAACTGTCTGAAGCGCTAAAAAAAGAACATGAAGCTCAACGAAAGCTCATTCGTAAACTTGACACAGCACAAAGCCAACTTATTCAGGCTGAAAAAATGGCGTCTACCGGGCAACTTGCGGCTGGGATTGCCCATGAGATCAATAACCCGGTTGGTTTTGTTAACGCAAATCTAAATACTTTAGGACAATACGCGTCTCACCTAATCTCTATCTGTGATGGTGTTTATGCACAGCTTGAACAGTTTAACGACGAACTTAAAGAGCAAATCGACGCCTTATTTCAATCGAATCACTACGACTTGTTAAAAGAAGACATCACAGAGTTAATTGAAGAATCTACCGATGGCCTCACCCGAGTAAAAGACATTGTTGAAAACCTTAAAAACTTTTCTTTGAAAAATACAGAAGGGGTTCAAACTGTCGATGTGTGCACAATATGCAACCAATTGATTACGCTAATTTCAGCGCAATATAGTGCGCCACACTATAAGTTTGAATGTGAGCACGAAAAAGTCGAGGTGATGGGAAACCCCGGGCCTTTGAAACAAGCCTTAATGAACGTCATGATTAACGCGGCCCAAGCCATTGAAACAAAAGGGTTTGTAAAATTGAGTGTTATCGAAAAAGGAGATTCGGTAGTGATTAAAATTCTCGATTCAGGGTGCGGTATTCCAGTTAAGCACCGAAAGCGGCTGTTTGAGCCTTTTTTCACTACAAAACCTGAGGGACAAGGCCAGGGGTTAGGGTTATCCGTAGCCTATACCGCGATAGAACAGCACCAAGGTAAGATATCGATAAGCAGCAAAGAAAATAAAGGAACCGTAGTGGAAATAACCATTCCCAAACAGTTATCTTGCTTGGAAAATGAGAGTATAGACAGTGAGCTCGATAGCCCACTCACGCCCTAATTCATGCATTTAACTCTCGGGTTAAGCAGGCTAAACACACCCTTGAGCATTCTCTATCGTCTTGAAAGTTAACTAGCGAGCTGCTTGGTCTGGTTTGCTTTGAACTCAAACTGCCCTTTGCTATTTACACTTCGACTGATCACCCCTTGGTTCAGTAAGTAGTTTAAGTGCGACAAACACTCGGCCACAGCGAACACCATATTTCGGCTAGATAGTTTCCGTTTGAACAGCACCGGCAACAAATTAACGGCAGTTTGCGGCTGTTCACACGCATTTACCAATGCGTTTAAATGGTCATGGTGATGAGCTAACAGGGTGTCGACGCGCTCATGAAGGCCAATGAACGGAAGCTTATGAGCAGGTAGAACTGTGGCATCCTTTGGCAGTGATTTGAATTTGGGTAGCGTATTAAGATAATCATCTAACGTATTAGCATCGGGCTCAGTGGAATATGCGCCTATATTGGGGGTGATAATGGGTAAAATATGATCCCCTGAAATCAAAATATTTTTTTGTTCGCTATATAAACAAGCGTGCTCGGGAGAGTGACCGCGCCCAATCATGACCTTCCATTGATTATCACCTAACGCTAATTCCATCTGGTCTTTAAGCCTGGTATAGCTAATGGGTAACGGCGACACTACACTGCTGTAGCCGTTGCCCTCTGTCGCTGTCAGCTTCTCAATCATTACCTCGTCAAGGCCGGCGCGCTGGTAGTAAAGCACGTCTCTTTCATTTGTAGCTCCGTTCCTTCCAGCCGCAAATGCGCGAGCAGTGAAATACTCGGTTTGCGTCATGTAAAACGGAACCTTAAAAGTGTCGGCTATCCAGCCTGCCAGACCCACATGGTCAGGGTGCAAGTGCGTCACTATAACCCCAACTATAGGGCCGTCCAGCTGCTCGAAAATACGCTGCCATAATGACTTGGTGGTAGTCGTTCCTATACCAGTATCGACCACTACCCAGCCCCCGTCCCCCCGAATTAGGTAAAGGTTTATATGGTCTAATTCAAAAGGTAGAGGCATGGTCAGCCACAGTACGCCTTCGGCAATTTCGATTAGCTTACCCGGCTCAACCTGTTTCTCGTAAAGATATTCCATATCGCCCTCACCTACTTTACTTATGCTTACCGCTTTCGCATACGCTTGTTGTGTAAGCTTGTTTGTATTAGTTTGGTTCTAACCCGCTCTGTATTGAAAAACAAACATATCTGTCGAATAGAGATCTATAGGAGTTGGTGATAACAAACGGTATACTCGCTCCTGATGCTTGTTATAGCGCTTGATAAACGTAATTAACGCATTATTACCTTCACTCATTAAACGCCTTTCACTCAAACGGACACATGCAAGCTTCATCAATTCAGCAAGGATTTATACTCAATAAAGGTACCTTCACACTACGTGGCAAAGTCTACGTAGAACTGTGGGTTAAAACGCCGACAGGTACCGTTAGGTTAATATCTGCGCCCCAAGCCCCCACGTGTTTTGTGGCATTGGAGCATGTTGAAGCGTTACAGAGCATCGCACAACGGGTTCCGGCCACATTAGACATTAAGAATGACGGCTTTAATACGCTAGAACAAAAGCAAGTGGCCACGGTTAAAACCGCGACTGAGTCTCACATGCACCAGCTACGTCAGCTTGCACGAGAGGCAAATATTGTACTGTACGAAGCCGACATCCGTGTGGCTGATCGCTATTTAATGGAAAGGTTTGTGTATGGCGCGGTTGAATTTATCGGGCCTAACGCCGGCGCTGATAGCTCACCGACAACAGTAATTGAAAATGCACAAATACGCCCCTGTCACTTTCGAACACGCTTCTCTTCTCTAAGCATAGATATTGAGTGTGACGAACATGAAATGCTGTTTAGTATTGCTTTAGCCGGTGAAGGGGTAAACCTTGTGCTCCTTGTTTGCCCACCAACTTTTGAAAAGCGGGGTGTGGAGCAGCGAAACGACAAGCCATACCAACTACTAGTGCTTAATTCGGAAAAAGAGCTACTACACGCGTTTTTTCACCATGTTACCTCCTACGACCCCGACATTATTTTAGGATGGAATGTTAAGCAGTTCGACATGGCAGTACTTGCTCGAAGGGCCAAAGCGAATAAACTCAAATTTACCCTTGGCCGCCATGAACGCGAAGCTTCAGTCAGACAATGGGAAGATCAAACCTTGGTTGATGTACCAGGGCGCTGTGTAATAGATGGCATTGAAGCACTTAAAACAATGACCTATCAGTTTGAGTCGTTCTCGTTAGATAACGTTTCAGAGGCACTGTTAGGTGAAAACAAACTTATTCAAGAGACCGACAAATTAGCGGCGATAAAACGTTTATATCATGAAGACCCCATTGCGCTGGCCGACTATAACTATAAAGACACGGAGCTGGTAAACCGCATACAGGAGCAAACCCAATTTATCGACTTCCTCGCGTTGCGAAGCATACTGACGGGGTTGGATATGACGAGGCCCGGCGGGTCGGTGGCGGCATTTTTGAACGTATACTTACCTAAACTTCATCGCAAATCTTATATTGCTGGCGTTAGACCTGAAAATGGCGGGTTAGCGAGCCCAGGTGGCTATGTCATGCGGTCACAGCCTGGCCTCTACAAAGATGTATTAGTTCTCGACTTTAAAAGTCTATACCCTTCTATTATACGTACATTCAAAATTGACCCCATGGGGTTGGCTGAAGGATTGAAATCGCCTAAACATGCTATAGAAGGGTTCAAAGGCGCGGTATTCAGTCGTACCTCCCACTTTTTGCCTACTATCATTGAGAACTTATGGTTGCAGCGTGACGAGGCGAAAAAGCAAAAGGATGCACCTCGTTCACAAGCGATTAAAATATTAATGAATTCGTTTTACGGTGTACTAGGTAGTGGTGGCTGCCCCTTTTACGATCCCCGCCTTGCGAGTTCTATCACTTTACGTGGACATGAGATCATGCAAACCACTGCCGGATGGATAGAAGAACTCGGTTATACCGTCATTTACGGTGATACCGACTCGACCTTTGTTCACGTAGAAGGTAACGGCACATTGGGTACGCCCACAGAAACGGGTATTAAGCTTGCACAAATCATCAACGAAAAATGGTCGGCACTACTTAAAGACCGCTATGACATTGCTTGTCACTTAGAGATTGAATTCGAGTCTCACTTTTCAACGTTTTTTATGCCTACGATTAGGGGCTCTACCGAAGGAAGTAAAAAACGTTACGCGGGAATGAAAGACGGACAACTAACCTTTAAAGGCTTAGAAAACGTGCGCTCAGACTGGACAACTCTGGCTAAAACGTTTCAATACGAACTGTACGAACGGGTATTCACTGGTCAACCTGTAGAGAGCTATATAAGTGACATGCTAAACGCGGTTAAAGCAGGGGAACTTGATGATGATTTAGTGTACAAAAAGCGCTTAAGAAAACCGTTGTCTTCTTATATTAAATCACTTCCCCCCCATGTAAAAGCTGCGCGGCGAGCTGATGAGCATTTTAAAGAGCAAGGGTTGCCATTGCGCTATCAAACAAACACAACAATTGCCTATGTGATTACAGTTCAAGGCCCGCAGACTGTGGAAACCGCGTTCGCCCCCCTTGACTATGATCATTATATCGAAAAGCAAATAAAGCCTATTGCGGAAAGCATACTACCTCTTATCTCGTTAAACTTTGAACAGATTGCTAACGATCAACTTACCTTATTCTAGCGTTAGCTTGCGTATGAAGATCTTTCATGCTGCGTGACAATTTAACAAAAACATTACACTCCTCGCACAGTCAAAAAACCGTTTTTCTCATTTATTTCATTAGCTTATTTCATTGGCACGACAAGTGAATAAAAGATAAGTGAGTAGCTAAATAGGTTTGATCGAAGTTTTTACTTCAATCAACATGCGTTCAATTTAGTGGTTAGGGCAATTGATCGCCCGTGTTCGCAAAGAGAAACAGAAGGAGTTTGATTATGAAGATCACAAAGTTAAGTATGATTACTGGTGCTGTTGTCGCTGCTACACTGTCAACATCAGCATTTGCAGGTCACCATGAAGAAAAGATCACTATGGGCTTCAACGCACTCGATAAAGACAGCAATGGTTACATTGTTGGCTCAGAGTCATCAGGTGCTATCGACAGCAAATTGGTCTCTAAAATGGACACTGATGGAGATAGCATGGTTAGCCGTACAGAATTCAACACGTTTGTTGATGAGAAACCGTCAATGTTTAGCGACGAGATTATCACTCAAGTACAGACAGAAGGAACCAATGACGCGGCGCTAACTGAGAAAGGCAACCCTGAGCTCTTTTCTAAAGCAGATAACGAAATGATCTCAGAAAAGAATAAGGAGTTGCGTACTGAAATGTCAGCGACCGCAAACGCTAAGTTCACTGAAATCGACATGGATAGCGACGGCAAAATCAGCGAGACCGAACTTGACGTAGCGGACGTTGAAGGCGACTTTGAATCGATGGATGAAGATGGTGATTCATATATTACGCGCATGGAATACCGCACCTATTTTGAAGAAATCGAATCAGAATAGTTCGGCGTAAATTTGTTGTAGTTTCCCGATTTTATGCCCCGCTAACTAAGCGGGGCTTTTTTTGCTTAATAGGTCTTTCCTGTATGAGAGACAGTGCTTTAGACCTCATTTCTTTATTATCACCTGCGACGAAATACAAAATATTGTCGCTGAACGACGCCATATAAGACTAACATCTTGTCGACAAAACCCACTTGCAACAATATTGTTAATAATTATTAAAATATATGTTTACCACGCTATTTTTTTAGCGTTTTACGTGTGTATTTTAAACGCGCTATTAATTTGAATAGCGTACCTCAAAACTAACAGTGTTTCTCTACAGCAGATGCGTACGCGCATGGAGGCAAATTATGATGGAATCAGACAGCTTACCTAACACTTCGTTTCCTCTTTCAAAAAGTGAGTTTATAGGGCCTAAGAATGCAGAACTAACTTCACTGACGATTGGTCAGTACTTCAAAAGAGTTGTCGACAATTACACAGACCACCCAGCCATTGTTGTTCGACATCAGAACATTAATTGGACGTATAAAGAGTACTGGCTTCAAATCGAACGAGTAGCGTGTGGATTGCTTGCTAACGGTGTAGAACCAGGTGATAGAGTAGGTATTTGGTCACCCAACAATATAGAGTGGTCTATTGTGCAAATGGCTACAGCACGTATCGGCGCAATAATGGTGTGCCTAAACCCAGCTTACCGCCCTGATGAACTCGCGTTTGCCATAAATAATGTTCAGGTTAAATACCTTGTCATGGCCCAATCTTTTAAACAGTCTAACTACGTAGCGATGTTAAAAGAACTTGCCCCTGAAATAGAGGATGATAGAAACGACTCCCTAGCGCAGCCACTTTCTCTTTCAATGTTACCGTCACTTAAGTTTATCTACACTATAGGTGACCAACCAGTAGACGGACTACTCCCCTTTTCAGCCCTGCAGAGAGAGCCGACAGAGTCATTGCGTATTAAACTTACAGAGATAGAAGCTGAACTGAGCGCAGACGATAACATTAATATTCAGTTTACTTCTGGGACCACAGGAAACCCTAAGGGCGCTACGTTAACACACCGAAATATTCTCAATAACGGATTACTTGTGGCCCAAGCCATGCGCTTCACACACAAAGATAAGCTATGTATACCCGTTCCGCTTTACCATTGCTTTGGAATGGTGTTGGGTAATTTGGTGTGCTTAGCATCTGGGGCTTGTGCCGTCTTTCCTGGTGAATCATTCGCCCCTGAAACTACACTTCGTACTGTGGAGGAAGAAAAATGCACCGCGTTGCATGGAGTTCCAACTATGTTTATCGCTGAGCTAGAGCTACCGAACTTTAAAGAATTTGATTTATCGACATTACGGACGGGAGTAATGGCTGGCAGTACTTGCCCAGAAGAGCTTATGCGCAAAGTGCATAGTGAGTTCAATATGACCGAAGTGGTTATAGGTTACGGACAAACGGAATGCAGCCCTATTAATCATATTACCGACATAGACTCCCCTTTCGAGAAGCAAGTGAAGACCGTAGGCCGTGCAATGCCTCATACTGAAGTTAAAATTATTGACGCTAAGGGTAATACGTTACCAATTGGTGAGCCTGGAGAAATTTGTGCGAAAGGTTATTGTGTAATGAAAGGCTACTGGGGAGATGAAGCTAAGACAAAAGCAACGATTGATGATGAAGGTTGGTTACACTCTGGCGATCTCGGCGAAATGGACGACGAAGGATATGTCACCATAGTAGGACGAATAAAAGATATGATCATCCGCGGTGGTGAAAATATCTATCCGCGAGAGATAGAAGAGGCATTGTATCAACACAACGACGTATCTGATGCTGCCGTATTTGGTATTCCAGACGATAGATACGGAGAACAAGTTTGTCTTTGGATAAAAGCTAAAGAAAATCGTCACATTGATGAAGAAAAGATACGTGAGTATCTTAAGTCTAAGCTAGCTTACTTTAAGGTTCCAAAATACATAAATGTAGTACAAGAGTATCCCATGACGGTCACAGGCAAACTACAGAAGTTTAAAATGCGCGAACACATGATAGAAACACTGAAGAAACAAGCATTAAAAACTGAAGCATAACCCCATAATTTCCTTTCTCCCAAACACAAAAAACCCGCCGTTAGGCGGGTTTAGTGGTGCAAAATCGTGACGCTCTTTGTCGCGACTTTTGCGCAAGGAAGACACACAGTACCCTCAGTTTTTGACTACAGAGTACTCGCTTTGCTTCCTAACGAAAAAGCCCTTGTCGTAAGACAAGGGCTTTTCGAAATAAGGACCTGGCAGTGTCCTACTCTCACATGGGGAAACCCCACACTACCATCGGCGCTAATACGTTTCACTTCTGAGTTCGGAATGGAATCAGGTGGTACCGTATCGCTATGGCTGCCAGGAAAAACTTTTAGTG